>JADMIO010814439.1_pt1 | contig 126637 bp, 117 predicted proteins | sample 8958161 | NCBI WGS metagenome assembly JADMIO01 (sample SAMN16585339, study PRJNA669376) | soil metagenome | isolation source: Crop rotation soil | place: USA: Cullars Rotation, Alabama | collected 2011
CGCGACAACTTGTCCACGTGGAATTCTAAGCTTAGGATCCCAATGTGCTGGAAAGGGCGATATCGGAAGGCCGGGCTGGAGCACAAAAGGAAGTTGTTGGATCAAGCGCAGGAGTTGCTGGGGTATCATCGCAAGTCAGCGGTGCGAGCTTTGGGGGCGATAGAGGTCGACCCAGTGCCGTGGGTAAATGCGGGGCGGCCGGTGAGCTACAAGGCGAGCCAGTTGGTGCCGTGGTTGCGGCCAATCTGGCAAGCGACCGACTACGCGTGTGGGCGACGGTTGGTGGCGATGTTGCCGGAATGGATCCCGGCGTACGAACAGCACGAGCGCGGAGTACCCGCAGAAGTGCGAGAGAAGCTTTTGGGGGCCAGTGCGAGGACGCTGGACCGGCTTTTGGAGCCGCTGCGGGCACAAGGGGCAGGACGTTCGCTGACCCGGCCAGGGACGTTGCTGCGGCACCAGATTCCGATTCGCGGGAGCGTGTGGGAGGAGGGCAAGGCCGGATGGCTGGAGGTCGATACGGTGGCGTTGTGTGGAGGCAGCGTGGCGGGAGAATTTGTTTGGATGCTCGACGGAGTGGATTATGCGACGACGTGGGTGGAGTTGCGTGCCATCTGGGGGCGCGGGCAGGCCGGAACGCTGGTAGCATTGGGTGATATGGAAGCCAGTCTGCCTTTTGCACTGTTGGGATTGGATAGCGACAACGGCGGAGAATTTCTGAATTATCACGTGTTGAACTGGCTGCAAAAGCGTGCGCGACCGGTGTTCATGACGCGCAGTCGGCCCTACAAGAAGGACGATAACGCGCATGTGGAGCAGAAGAACTGGACGCACATTCGGCAGTGCTTTGGGTATGAGCGGCACGACAATCCTGAGGTTGTTGAACCGATCAATGTGCTGGTCAAAGGAGCTTATGGGCAATTGCTCAATTACTTTCACGCGAGCCTGAAGTTGGAGAGAAAAGAACGCGCCCAAGGGAGGCTGAAGCGAATTTACGGACCGGCCCAAACGCCGCTGGCGCGGGTATTGGCCAGCCCCGAAGTGACCGAGCAAACCAAGAAGCGATTGCAGCAGGAGAAGGCCCGTCTCAATCCCTTCGCTTTAAAGCAAGAGGTCGATCGCAGCTTGAAAACCATTGCCTCAATGCGCCAGGCGCGGCCCTGAGAATTGTGAATAACTCGCCCCCCACACCCCCCTTTGGCGCTCGGTTTTCGACCGCAGGGGGGCGCGAGCTAAGAGGCTCGCAGCCCGCCCCCCTGCTCGTTTTAGCTCGCTATCGAAGCGTTGAATAATTACCAACAGAAAGAACACAGAAAACAAAAACAAAGAGCCATCGGGTAACACCTATTATGGCGCAACGAATCACCTCCTCGGGTAACAGTTAGTTTTGGCGCACGGCGAATTTGACCCTTATTTCTTCTGAACCACCAAAACCGGCACCAAGCCCAGGTCAGGGTTGGCCAACCGATTGAAAGCAGCGCGGCTGAGGTCAATCACGCGGCCATTTTGGACAAGGTCCTTTGCCGGTCCGCGATCGGTGATGGTCACCAGGACGCTCTTCTGAGATCTGCCGGGGAGATTGAGCGTGACGCGAACTTTAGAGCCTAAGGGATAGAACCATGAGGCGGCGGTCAGTTTGTCGGGATCAAATCTTTTGCGATTGGCCATCAGCTTGCCACGGTGCACCTCGCCATACCATGAAGCATCACCCCGCAGACTATTTCGCTGGTCTCCCCAGACTGGAAGTATTCCGCCAATCAGCAGCAGCATTAGAACCAGTGCCCTTTTCATAACTGTCGTTTTGTGACAGTCGCAGAGATGGCCAATTTTGACTGTTCAGGATCGCTCCCGGCAACGGATTGAACCAGTAGGGCTTTTCCCCAGTGCCCTAAGGCATTCGCCTACTACAATCTTTAGTGGGTAGAATCGACAGTGGCGCAGTCGCCTGGAAGCGCGTGTATGAAATCAATGGCAGCTCAATGCCAGTCTAATTGTTATGCATCCATAGGCGTGATTGCGTGGAATGAAGAGCGCGCAATCATTCCGATGCTGGAATCGCTTTTCCAGCAGTCGTTATTCCAGGAACTGCTGAAGCGCAATTTGCGTTGCGAGATTCTGTGTGTATCGAACGGGTGCACGGACAGAACCGCCGCTGTGGCCGACTCCTTTTTCCACAAACAATCACTCGAGCATCCGTTCAGGGATGCATTTTCCTGCCGGGTTGCCGATTTACCGGAAAAAGGAAAGCTTAACGCCTGGAATCAATTCGTTCATTCGCTCTCGGATCGGAATGCCCAGTTTCTATTCATGATGGATGCCGACATTCTCCTCCATCGCACTGAGACGCTCTGGAAGTTGTTGCAGGCTTTGGCCGATGCTCCCAAAGCAAGCATTACAGTGAGCCGGCCAGTCAAAGACATTTCCATCAAGCGGCGGCGGTCCCTGTCCGAAAATTTATCCCTTTCCGCATCGGAGATAACCGGATCAGCGCCGGCCCAACTATGCGCCCAACTTTATTGCATCCGAGCGGGTGTAGCTCGGAACATCTATCTGCCAAAGGACCTCTCCGCGTGTGAGGATGGGTTCATCAAGCAAGTTGTCTGCACCGAATTTTTTACTCACCCGGTCGCGCCGCACCTGATTCAGGCAGTTGAAGGAGCGGAACATACTTTCGAGGCATACACCTCGCCGCTAACGATTCTCAAGAACCAAAAGCGACAGATCATCGGCCAAACACTGGTGCACCTTTTGTGCGATTATTATTTGAAGTCTTTGCCATTGAGCGAGCGCCAGCAATTGGCCGACACGTTGCGCCAGAAAGATCGCTCAGATCCTCTTTGGCTCAAAGAACTGGTCCGCCGCCATCTTCAGAACAAGCGGTTTTTCTGGCAATTGTATCCCGGCCTGATCAGTCATCGGATCAAAAGCATTAAAAACGTTCCTCTATTCAGACGGCTGAAATGCTTTCCGGCCGCTGTAGCCGGGTCGCTTGCTGCGCTGGCTGCGTGCTGGATGGCGCGCCGAAGTCTGGAAGCAGGCTCGACGGATTACTGGCCCAAAGCAGGACGGAACGGCCTGGATAAACTCGTTTTGAGGACAGGCTCATCTGAATTTCACAAACTAAATCCAACCGCAAATCCCTGAATGTTATGCACGGCACTATCCCGCAAAAAATCGGCCGACTAATCGGCGACCTCGTCAATCACCCTGAGTACATCTCCCGTTGTGTCAGCCACAATCTGCTCAATGGCAAAACGCCCCTGGATCTTGAGGTGCCATGGTTTTCGTATGGGTCGATCGATTTTCTGGAGGAATTCCTCAAGCCATCCATGACGGTTTGTGAGTATGGGTCCGGAGGTTCCACGCTGTTTTTTGCGAAGCGGACCCAAAAAGTCTATTCGATTGAAGACAATGCTGAATGGTACGAGCGGGTTTCGCGCCGTCTAAAGGAAAAACAGATCGCCAACGTCACTCTAACGCTTCATCCGTTTGATTTCAAAAACCCTGAAGGATTCGAAAAGAGCGATTATTTCAGAGCGATTCCTGATGAAAAATTCGATGTGATTGTTGTGGATGGAAGCGAGGAATGGATCCAGGTGCGGCCCGCTTGTTTCGAATTGGCTGAAAAGAGAGTCAAGCCCGGAGGGATTGTGGTGGTGGATGATTCCTGGCGTTATCCCGAACTGCGCAAACGCAACCATGCCAAGGATGTTCGTGTGTTCCAAAGCGTCGGTCCGTGCCGGCCGGGCGTAACGAGCACAGATATCTTTTTCTATTAAAATGGGCAGCAAGGCGTTATTCGGCCTGACGGTGATCCCGGCGGGTGTGGTGGCGGGGATTGTTCTGGCCAGCCTATCGCGCAAGGTGCGGGATGGGTTTTTCCTGCTGCTGGTATTTCTGACGCCGATCATCGAGCGCGTGGATGTCAATTTCGTGAGCCGCGAATGGTATCGTGGCACTTCGCGAGGTTTCGAAGTATCGGTCCTGGATATATTAGCTTTGAGCATCCTCTTTGCTTCAGTGCTGTCGCCGCGAGATGGCCACAGGCGCGCTTATTGGCCGGCAAGTCTCGGCCTTATGCTGGTGTTTTTCGCTTATGCCTGTTTCAATGTCGCCGTTTCCGAGCCACGGCTCTTCGGTCTATTCGAGCTTTCGAAACTTTTTCGCGGGTTAATTTTCTTCGTGGGAGTCGCGTTTTACCTGCAAAGCGAACGCGAACTGAGGTTGATGATTTTCGCACTCGCGGCAAGCGTGTCGTACCAGGCGTTGCTGGCGCTAAAACAACGTTACCTGGACGGCATTCACCGGGTGCCAGGCACCCTTGATGACTCGAACAGCCTGTCGGTTTTCCTTTGCACCACGGCCCCATTTTTTGTCGCCGCCATCAACTCGCGCATCCCCAGGTCGCTCAAAATATTTTGCGCCGGGACGATTGCCCTTGCGGTATTGGGAGAAATTCTGACCATTTCGCGGGCGGGTGTGGTGATAATTGCAGCGGTGCTTTTTGGCGCTGCTGTAACGACTGTTTCGTGGCGGATCACAGGGCGGAAAATCGCGATCATTGTGATGGTCATGGTGGGTGTCGGTGCGGTCACAGCAAAGTCCTGGCATACACTCAAAGCTCGTTTTGCGGAATCAAATCTCGAACAGGAATACGGCCACAAAAAGAATTTGGGCCGCGGGTATTATATCCGCATAGCTGAGGCGATCGCAAAGGACAACTGGCTGGGAGTGGGGTTAAACAATTGGTCGTTTTGGGTGAGCAATAAGTACGGCCCAAGATTGGGGTATCGATTTGTGCCGTATCATGGCACCGATATCGAGCCAAGCTATGTTTTGCACTCCGAAAATAATGTCGATATGCCCCAGGCCGCTCCCGCCCACAGTCTTGCAGCATTGACACTCGGCGAACTAGGCATTCCCGGGGTCGTCCTCCTTGGGCTTCTTTGGCTTCGCTGGTTCCAAATGGCTGCGTCGTTCTTTCTCAAAAGGTCGAGCGATCCAATGCGGCGCCTTGGAATTGGGTTGTTTTTTTCGTTGAGCGGCCTTTTTTTGCAAAGTTTAACCGAATGGGTTTTCCGCCACTTGCCCATTTATTACATGGCCCACATTTTACTTGGCGCACTTGCCGCACTTTATTGGGCAAAACGTCACAGTGCGAGATCGGTGTCTGAGGCGCACGCGCCGGAACAGGTTGAAGATATTTCCTGGACCGGCCAACCCGCGCCCTCACCAATTTGACTTCAAGATTAGTCATGCGCGCCGCACATCTCCTGAGAAAATTGAACCCGGCCGAGTGGGGCGGGACCGAAACTGCGATCCAGGGCCTGATGGCTGGACTGCGGGAACAGGGGGTCAGGCCAATAGTTTATTGTCCCAAGCTCGAGGAACCCTCGGCCAGAGCCGATCCTTTGATTAATGCCGGATGCGAAGTTGCGCGCTTCAATGCTTTCGTCCCGGTGTTGGGATTATCCAAGGCGCGGCGTCGCGAAATGGTGGCTGTGGGAGGAAACCTGATGTCATTCGATTTGCTGACATCGCTTTGGCGTGAACCGAACCTTGCCATAATACACACCCACGCTCTGGGCCGGATTGGAGGGATAGGCCTTACCATAGCCAAACGGCGGCGTATTCCGTTCGTGGTAACTATCCATGGGGGCGTGCTGGACTTGCCGCAGAAAGTGATGGAGGAATTTAATGCGACAAGTCCGGAAGGGTGGGAGTGGGGGAAATTATTCGGATTGCTATTCAAGTCGCACGGCCTGTTTCGGGATGCCGACGCGATTGTCACCTGCAACCCAAAAGAAGCGGCGCTGCTGCGCGAAAGATATCCACAAAAACATATTCTGGTGCAACCCCACGCGGTGGCAACCAACCTGTTTGAGCAGGACCATCGTCAGACTGCGCGAAGCGCATTCCCTCAAACCAACGGAAAAAAAGTGCTGCTATGCGTGGGGCGAATCGATCCGATCAAAAACCAAAGCTGGTTGCTCGAGCAAATGCCATCGGTGCTGGGGCGGCACCCGCAATCGCTTCTGGTTCTAGCGGGCGCCTGCACTAATGAGACGTATGGCTGTCAGGTCCAAAAACGAATCGAGGAATTGGGGTTGAAATCACATGTTCTGCTGACGGGCGGATTGCCCCCGGGCGATCCTCAGTTGATAGGCCTATTTCAGATTGCCGAAACCGTGATCCTGCCTTCAATTTCGGAAACCTTTGGCCTGGTCATTCTCGAGTCGTGGGCTGCCGGCAAGGTGCCACTCTCCAGCCGAACGTCCGGCGCCACTGCGTTGATTGCCGATGCCGATAGCGGGTTTTTGTTCGACCTGAACGTTCCCCAGCAATTTCATCGGGCAATCGATGCTTTGTTCGATGATCCGGCCGGGGCGCGCCAAATGGCCGCGCGCGGTTTTGAAAAGGCGCACACTGAATTTTCAATTTCGGCCTTAGCAGGCCGGGTAAAGAACCTGTACAAGGAACTGATTTCCGAGAAGTCATGCGTTACGTCATAATTCGAGACGACGACACCAACGCGCTGACGCCGGTCGAGCATCTCGAGCGGCTTTACCGGCCATTCCTCGATTGCGGCATGCCGGTAAACCTCGCGACGATACCGGAAGTGGCGACGGGGACTCGAATGGCTGACGGACAGCCGGAAGGTTACCTGTCGTGGAAGAACGGAGAAACCGGCTGCACCGTGCCGATAGGTTCCAACGAAAAACTCGTGCGTTATCTGCTCGACAACCCGGGTTACCATATTGTGCAACACGGTTGCTATCATGATTGGCTCGAGTTCGACAATGCTGAAGCCGGCGAAGTGTGCCGTCGGTTACAGCATGGCCAGTGGCGTCTGATGGAGGCAGGATTTCCGCGTCCTGAAACCTTTGTCGCGCCTTATGACAAGCTCTCAGAAGCGGCGTTGCACCAGGTCACGAAGCGCTTTCGGATTCTTTCAGGAGGCTGGTATGAGTTAAATCGCCTGCCGGTCGCCTGGTGGCCGAGATATTTTCTGAAAAAGCTTCGACACGCGCCTCATTGGCGGATTGGCAAAACATTCCTGCTTTCACATCCCGGGTGCCTGCTTTCATACCAGAGAAGTTATGGAAACATGCTGCGGACGATTCTTGAATATGTTCTAAGTCAAAACGTGACGGTGTTGGTCACGCATTGGTGGGAATATTTTCGTGATGGCCAGGCCGATGAGCCGTTCATTGGGTTTCTGCACGAGACCGGGGCTTATCTCGCGAGTCATCCTGATATCAAAGTGATCTCATTTGAGGATCTCGTTCACCAAAAGGGCTTGCGGCTCAATTGAAAAGCTTTCTCTACAAACTTACTTCTCCGAAAATCACTTTCAAAATGTCCTGCAGTGTGATGACTCCAATCTCACGACGTTCACGGGCCAGAACGATTCCAAGGCGCTGACGGCTACGCTGCATGCGGCGTAAAGCCACTTCGAGCCTAAGATCTTCATCAAGAAAAAGAGCCGGCTTGATAAACTCCAGAACCGGGCGCCTGGAATCCAACTCGGCCTGAAACAAGAGGGGATTGAGGCTGAGAAGCCCAATAATCCGGCGCTGACCATCCCGATCACCCCACACCGCGATCCTGCTAACTTTTCGTTCGCTCGAAAGAACCAAAGCTTCGGCCAATGGCGCTTGAGCAGAGATGGTACTGGCTTGTTGAATGGGAGTCATGGCCTGGCGGACTGTCAGTGTCTGCAAATCAAGCACGCGGTTAATCATCACGCCTTCCTCAGAAGTGAGGGCCTGGGCTGATTCCTGCATGACTAAACGCAATTCCTCGCGGTTGCCAAACAGGTGACCGGTGAAGACCTTTCCGCCGCGCCACCTGAGCAAAACTCTGGAGAGCGCCTCGACGGTCCGCACCAGAGGACGCAGGATCAGGTGGATCACGCGAAATGGCCGGGCCATGGCCATGCAAAGCCGTGTCGGATAGCTGCGAAATAGAATTTTCGGCAAGAGGTCGAAGAAAACGTAGAACAGAAATACAATGCTTGCAAAAGCCAGTGAAAACCAAACGGGATGATAGCTCAGAGGGCCAAGGAGGATCTGAATAATCCAGCCGAAGATGAGAAAATTTGCCAGCGTGTTTCCGACAAGAATCGTCCACAAAAAATTTTCCGGATTATCCAGAAATCCGTGCAAAACGGTGGCCGAGCGCCTCCCCTGTCGCATTTGCTGCCGCACGCGCAAGCGGCTCAAAGCGAAGACGCCTGACTCCATTCCAGAAAGGAGGAACGAAATGGCCAGGCAAATTCCGAACAAAAACCATATTGGGGAAAAAGCGTTCATCAGGTCATTTCATCGCCTCGACCATCAGCTCACGCACCCGGCGTTCATCAGTAACGTGCGCCGTGAGTTTCAATCCTCGATACGTGGCTGAGTCGCCCGGGCCCGGTACGACATCGAGCAAACTCATCAGCAGTCCACCCATCGTCTCGATCTCCGGCGGTTCGCCAAGGTCCGGATATTCACGGCGGAAATCTTCGACGCGCAAACCACCGCTGACACGCCAGCGGCCGGGGCCAACTTTATCCATGACAAAGGTCTCGGACTCGAACTCGCCCCGAATTTTTCCTACCATTTCCTCCAGAATATCCTCCATGGTCACAATACCGGCGGTGCTTCCGAATTCATCCAGCACAACTGCCAGACCGCGGCGCTGGCGTTGCAGACTTTTCAACAAGCGGAGCAGGTTCATGGTTTCCGGCACGAAGGAAGGCAATTCAATTGCATCGGCCAGGTCGATCTGAGGATCGAGCAGCAGAACGCGTGTATTTAATATGCCAACAATCGTGTCTGGCGTTTCATCGTAGATCGGCAAACGGCGATGGCGGTATTTACGGGCTGCCGCGATCATTTCCTCGATGGAGAGATCGTCCGGGATGGCGGCCATTTGGGAGCGGGGCTTCATGACCTCTTTTGCTGTCCGCCGATCCAGGTTGATGATTTGCAGAATGATCTCCTTTTCAGATTGGGCCAGAGCGCCCTGTTGAAAGGCAAGCTCAAGCAGTTCCTGGTAATCGGCGTCAGTCAAGGCAGCTTGTGGAGCGATCGATTTCGGTATTGCTGCGCCAAGTATGGCCTCATTGGTTCGCTGGGCGACCCGCCGGAGGGGTGTGGAGACGATTTGCACAAGGGCCAAGGGCCGGGCGACCCGCAACGCCCATTGTTCAGGTTTGCGTACTGCCATTGTTTTTGGCAGGACTTCGCAGCCAAAAAGAATCAATATTAGCAGCCCGGCAACAGTAAACCACAAAGGCCAGTGTCCATGCAGAGCCATCCAAAGGGCGACGGCGAGCATGGCTGCAGTGGCAAAAGTGTTACCCAGCACCATCGTCGCCAACAAATCGTGGGGCGCTGTGAGCAATCGCACCACGATCCCGCCGGCTACGGGCTCGCGCCGGGCCAACTGTTGGGCCTGCCATTTGGTTAGCGAAAAAAGGGCGGTCTCAGCCAGCGCGAAAAAAAAGCTGGCCGCGGCAAACAAAATTACGATAACGGAAGCCGCAGTGACTGCTGGCGTCATACGCAAGCATGAACCATGAAGGGATAGAAGGCAATCAAGCCTAAACAGGAGTCTTGTAAGCGGTTACCCACCAAGGCGAGCGTTCGGAAACGAAACTTTCCCGGCGGCTATTAACCAGCGGGCACGGGGCATTTATTTTCCGGTCTCAGGCAGACCTATTGGCGGGGCTCTTCGAGACGCGCTGCATGAAGAGAGACCGCTACAGCTTCCGCTTTTGCAAGACGAAGAGCAGGTTGTCAGCAAGATCAGAAACTCCGAGCACTTTTTCTGTTAGTGAATAAAGTTTACGAACCGGTAGAAGAATGGGATTTAGTTTCAGCGCCGTTGTGCGTTTGAGCAAATCGGCACGCTGCCGATTGGAGACCTCAGCTTCTTTACGCCGCCAATCCTGCCAAATCACCAGCGGGTTAAAATGGGTGGTTTTGGATTCGAGCAGAGAAAAATCCTCTGATAGAAGCCTGGTCAGGGTTTTGCGAGTAAAATAATTCAGGTGTTGCGGATAGATGTAGCGATATCTGGAGCCAAGGAATCGGGATGCCAGAGATTTCAGGTTCGGAACGAGCACAAAACAATAACCATCGGGGCGCAAGAGATGAGCGGCTTTCGTCAGGAACGCTTTTGGATCAGCCAGGTGCTCGAGGACAGCCCAAAAGGTGATAGCGTCAAAAGGGGCCTGATCAAAATGTTGTTCGAGGAAATTCCCTCGCACGCAAGGAATGCCCCGCGAGATGGCATACTCAATGGGAGGACCGCTCGTATCAATCCCCAACACGTGATATTGAGCTTGAAATCGCGCCCCCAATTGAAAGAGAAAAGCGCCCGAGGAACACCCCACATCCAGAACGGCGCCACCTGAAACATACTTACGAAAAATTTTAAGTTCGCGCTCGAAGCGAACCGGGGAATAATCGCTCTGGAGTTTTGCTGCAGATAAATAGTACTGGGAACCTATGGAATCATAGTACTGACCCGATCCCAGTTCGGCAGGGACGGGGTTGGCATAAACCATCGAGCATCGAGAACAACGGACGAGGCGCAAAGTTTGCTTTTGCAAAAATGACTCAGGCTCATCCGCTCCGCAAAGCGGACAGTGGCGAAACAAATTCGGTTGTGTATCCAACCCGGGAGTTATAAAAGGAGCCGACCCTGCAATAAAGAATTCTGTGCGAATACAATGGAGCATCCTCGACCGGCTGAGGTTCTGGCGCTTGCGCAAACAAAAGGCGCTTCACCTCCGGCGTGGAGAACTGGGCGAGCGCGCTGCCAAACGCCACCTGAAAAAACACGGGTTGAAATTTTTAACGGCGAACTTCAGATCCGCGCGCGGTGAAATGGATTTAGTGTTCCGCGATGGGGATTGCCTGGTTTTTATTGAGGTCAAGACGCGTTCTTCGGAAGAGTGGAATCGCCCGGCGGCGGCGGTCGATGCCGAACGACGCCGCAGATTGACTCGCACAGCCCTGGACTATTTGCGCTTGCTCAAGAATCCGCAGGTGAAGATCCGATTCGATATCATTGAAGTTTTGCTGGAGGAAGACGTAGTGAACGAGGTGCGGCACTTGCAAAATTCGTTTCCGATGGAAAGGCCGTATCGTTTTGGTTGAAGCCGCTATTGATTCCCATCGGCCCGGTCATTTTTGCTTCTGCCGGACTGGCTCGCGAGGTTTGGAGGGTGATTGAATGATTGGCGGAGGCACAGCCTGCGCTTCGTAGCCCACCCGCAATTCGGTATCCGGCATGTCACCGACCAGGTCCTTGAACTGATCGAGTTCAGAAAGCCATTTGTTGGTTTGATCGAGGTGCTCGACGGTAGCGTCAATGCGAGCTGTGAAGGTTTCCGCATTTTTGGTAGCGACAGCATCCGCGCGAATCAATTTGATCTGCTGCTCGAGCCGCTCCTGCTCAGACCGGACAAGAGCCAGATTCTCATCCGCCTGTTGAATGCGTTGCTGGCGTTTGCGCAAAACCTCAAGGCGCTCAATGCGTGAATCCAGATAACGCTGGCGCGCATCCAACCCGAGGGAGTTGCCTTTGGCTTTAAGCGCATCCACTTCGCTTTTCAGGCGCGTGGCTTCCGCTTCCGCTTCCTTCAAAAGGGCTGGAACATCTTCCCGCCGCTCAGTTTCCAAAAACTGTTCGAGGGTATCTTCTATTCCAAGCAATCGGAGGAATGTCCACATGAGTTCATCCAATTTCTTTAATCGCGGATCAATGGAAGGATCGGCCGATGCCAGCAGATTGTCAGCACCGGCCGTTTCGATGTCCCGACAAACTTGAGCGAGCGTGGTATAACGCCCACGCCGGACGGGCGACAAAGAAGCAACCAGCGCCTGGCGTTTTTGGACAAAGGCATCGACTTTCTGCAACTCCTGTTCCCGGAGCGCGGCTTGACGACGCCGATCGACCCAGCGCCGGAAAAAGGGCATGTCCGGCAAATAGATCCAGCCCAGGGTATAGACGGTTGCGCCCGCTATGAGCGGCAATAACATGCCGCTCATAAATCCGACGCCCAGCGTCAAAATGCCCAAAGTCGCGTGCTGCGGACTGGAAAAAAATTCGCGATGATAATTTTGGGGCTGTTCGTCCATGCCATTCGGTGAATCAGCTTGTCAGGTCATAGCTTAGTGACTGCCGGCGCCGGCGATTCCTCTTCCAGCCGCCTGACGAGGATTTGGCAAAAATTGATAAACCAGGGTTTTCGCCGGCTTTCTTCGGGCGGTTCCGCGGGACGTGGCACTTTAAGGATTTCGACCAAACGGCCTGGTTTTGAGGCCATCAAAAAAACGCGATCTCCCAGATAGACGGCTTCTTCGACGGAATGAGTGACGAGAAACACAGTTGCTTGTTGTTCCTTCCACAGCTCGAGGAGCAACTCCTGCATGCGCAGGCGAATTCCGGGGTCCAGCGCGCCAAAAGGTTCGTCCATCAAAAGAATTCGCGGTCCAAGGATAAGCGTCGCTGCCAGAGCAACCCGTTGCTGCATGCCGCCAGAAAGTTCCGACGGGTACTTCTGTTCGCACCCGTCCAGACCCACTTTGCGCACCCATTCGCAAGCGCGAGCCTGCCGCTCGGATCGAGAAATACCCCGGAGCTTAAGTCCAAAAGCAACGTTGTCCAAAACATTCAAGTGCGGCAAAAGCGAATACCGCTGATCCACCAGCCCGCGGTCCGGACCCGGGTCCTCAGCCGGCTTTCCGAAGACCAGCACTTCACCCCTGGTCGGGGGAAAATGAGGCTTCAGGCTTGCTATGGTTCGGAGCATCGTGGATTTGCCACAACCGGATGGACCGACAATCGTAATCAGTTCGCCAATGTCCGGCAGATCCTCAATAACAAAAGAAATATCCTGAATAGCGACTTTTGCATTTGGTCCGTGTCCGAAAGTTTTGGTCACGTTCTTGAAAACGACGACGTCAGGCCGAGTCCCGGTCTGGGCTTCACCCGATTTCTCTGCGGGCCCGCGTTTTTCCTTTTCCGGGGGTTCCGAATCGGGCCTTGGAATTTTTTCCGTTTCGCTCATGGTTTATTGTTCGCGCCGGTACGGAAAGAGGAGGTCGCCACCGAGCCGCCATAACTGGTCGCAAGCCACTGCAATCACTACGATCACTATGATTATAGCAAAAATGGAATCGGTATGGCTCCGGCGGCTTGATACCTCGATCAAAGCGCCCAGGCCGTATCTGGGCCGTACGAACACTTCCGCCATTATGATCCACCCCCAGCCGACTCCGTAAACTCCCCGAAGATGATCCCAAATATTGGCTTTGGCCACAGGAAACAACACATGCCGCACCAACTGCCACTGAGACGCGCCCTTGGTGACAGCGACATCCAAAAAGGCATCCGGGACGTCAGCGATGTCTTTTATGACCAATGGAAGCAAAGCGACAAAACAACCTATGAAAAGAAAGCCAACCTTCTGTGCCTCGTCAGTCCCAAACCACATCATGCTCAAGGGGATGAAAACTACTATTGGAACATACGCGCCAGCCAAAGCCAGTGGCCGAAAAAATGCGGCGACTGAGGAAAAGGTCGCCATGTAGATTCCTAGAGGAACCGCGACGATCGTAGCCAAAACGAACCCAGCGGTCACTCGCAGCCACGAAGTCAAAGCGCTTCGGACAAGGCCCTGCTCAAAATGGAGCGGGCCGAACGCTTTCAGAACTTCAAGGGGACTGGGCAGGATCAGTGGCTGGACAATTCGGTGACCTGTTTCACCTCGAGTGAGGATCCACCAGATCAAAAGAACAACTCCGACGAAAATTGCGGTAAGCCCGAGGCCTCTCGTGTAGTTCAGCCGGCCGCGGACCCGTAACCGGGCCACGCGCACAACTACCGTAAGCAGCGCAACGAACGCCAGAGCAAAGATTGGAAATCCCAGAAGCCGGTGCTCGTCGGCGCTCATGGAAAACAAAAAGCATTGGAACTGAACCCGGACCGCAACTTACGGAACTGACGCCTGGGCAATGATTCTGGCTCGCAGCCGGTGGAAAAAGAAGCGTCACTCCAAAGATTGCGGTGATTCTTCCATTTCAGGCTCATCAGTTGGTTTCGAGCGGAAATACCTTCACCTCGACTCTGCGGTTGCGCTTATTGTGTTCGGCGTTGCTCGGATCGGTCGAGCCGGCGACGGGATTGTCCCAGCCGTTGCCGACGACTTTAAATTTGTTTGGGTCAAATTTGTACTTTTCCATGATCGCGCGCCTGACTGCATCAGCGCGATCGTACGAGAGTTGACGCACGAGATCGCTTGGGACAATGCCTTTCTTGCTGGCATCCGTGTTTCCTTCGATAACGATGTACGCATTTCCAAAACGTCCGCCAAGCTTACCGATTTCTTCCAGCGTTGCGGGAATGGTGGTGTCATACTCGGGATTGAGAACCGATTTATTTGGCTCAAAAGAAATCATCACGGCCTTGGTCAAGACCTGCCCAGCCCCGGCTTCGGGAGACATCTTTAACAAGGCATCGGGCTTAAAGGTCGGCTGCGATAGATCGCGGACGTCTTTGTATTCTTCGGAAAGCGAGGCCAGGACTGTGTGCGCTTTGATTTTCGCGGCGGCCACCGTCGTGCTGATGGTCCCCAGTGATTTGTAGATCGTCGAAGCGCTATTCCAAACGACTTCGAAATTCGCTGGATTGAATGGGTCCAGGAAGAACTTGGCGTTTTCGCGGTAATTGGTCAAGTGTGCGTCACCTTCAGCTATCCCGCCATCCTTGCCGACCATCGCTTTGCAATCCTCTTCCGGCAGGCTGAAAGCAGTATGCAAAGCTCGCGCTGCATTGGCGGGATCTTTCCGTTCCATGTCCATGCCCTCAAAAATCCCTCGCACCAACCCGGAAATGATTTGAGGATTATCACGATAAAAATCGTTGCGGGCAGCCCAAACGTCGGCGATGAGATGGTTAGCCGTTCCAGTCGTGACAACCAGCCGTGTGCTTCCCTTGAGCTTGTCAGTAACGTTATAAATATCAGGAGACCACCCGACGAATGCGTCGTAAGAATTGTCCTGAACGAAAATTTTGGCTGCGGCTGGAGCGTCGGCCGACCATTTGAAATCGATATCACCGGGATCGATGCCCGCGTCAATCAGCAGCGCCATGATGAAATAATGGCTTGGAGAATTTTGCGCGAGAACAACTTTCTTGCGCTTTCCATTATGGCTTCTCAGGTCGTTGATGCTGTGGATTTCCCCGCGCGCAACAATGCCGTCGCCCCCACCGGAAAAGTCGATTTGCTGGCAAACCACGGGAACGGTGCGGGAGTCTTTGACCAATTCTGGAGCGAACAGCGCGATCATGTCCAGAGTGCCCCACAAAATATGGCTCTGGCCGCTGGCGAAAAGATCGCGCGCTTTGACTGGATCATCCACGATGCTTAAACGAACATAAAACCCGTACTTCTTAGCAAAGACACTCTGATCGTTTGGTTCCATGCCGGCATTGGCAAGGATGATGGGGGCCCAGCCCGGCCAAATATTGATCGGGAATTGGACGATCAACTTTCCGTCCTTCATTTCCTTTTTGTAATCGCTGGTACCGGTGACCGGAGGGATGCCGGACCGCTCGACAAGTGTTGCGACGTTAGTTCCAATTAACAGCGGGATGTCGGTTGGTATTTTCTTTCCCTCTTCGATCTGCTGTTTTACTTTGGCGACGTCGATGGATTGGTTTTGTGGACGACTCTGTGGCGCGATTTTATCCCACCACCGATAAACGCCAAAACCCACGATGCCAAGGAGCAGGACGGTAAGTACAATTTTGCCTCGTGTTGTCATAGTGTCAGTTTATGTTCGGATTCAAAATTTGTGCACTTGCAATACCGGAAGTCGGTTATTGCTCTGGAATCTTCTGCCTTTCAGGTTGGGTGGCAGCGGGTTGAGATGTAGCGGCAACTTCCGGCTGTACCATGCCCATTTTCTTCTTGTACTCCTGGAATAAGGCAGCTCCCCGCATTTTCCGGGCTTCCTGTTGGCGGGCAATGCCCGATCCCATCTCTTTGGCCAAATCCAGGGTGGCCCGCATCTGGCCTTCACCCCCGGCTGCGGACTGTCGTAACTGCTGCATGGACTGGCCCATTTCTCCACCCATCATTCCTTGCAATTCGGTGATCGAACTTTTCATCATGCCAGCCAGGTTCTCGAGTGATCTGCCGATCGCGACTTTGGCTTTTACAGCTTCGAATTCCCGTTGAAATCTTTGAATCTCCCGAAGGCTCTCGGCTATGATTTGAGTATTTTGTTTATAGAGTTGCTCGAGGTTGTCGGCTTGGGCCTTGTTGTCGTTCAAGTCCGTTTCCAGCGTTGCCAGTTCTTCGGCGTAATGGGCACCGTTAGCCTCATCATTGGCGCCGGCGGCTACCTGCAACAGGCTTTGAAGTTCATCACGTTGGCGCTCCTGCCTTTTGATCTGGTCCCTGAGCAGGGCGATCTGGCCTGCCAATTGGCCATTGGCGTAGTGGGCCTTGTCAGCTTTGGCTTTTGAATCGCGAATGCCTCTCTCGACCACAGCCTGATTGATCGCATCGGTTTCGGTGGCCTTTTCAGCCATCAGGCCCATCCAAATAAACAGCCGTTTTATCGCTCTAAACATAGGTTCCTTTCAATTCATTGGTTCTTTACAGCGCTTCGTTTTCCCGCTTCGAAAAACTGTGACTGATTGACGATGACGTTCTTTGCGTGTCAAGGGCTATTTCTTCGCCGGTTCTTCTTCTTCAAGCAAAATCTTCTTCTGCAAAATGTATTCAAGCTGGTTGTTCAACTGCAGTTCATTGGCGGCGCCAACTACAGTTGCGCCAAGCTTCTTCACCGGTTCGAATACTTTGGCCGCGACGTCGAAAGCGACAAAATGAACGCCCAAGTCGGCGCCTTGTTTTTCGGCTTGCTGCTTGAGCCGCGGCATGACCGAGGCGGGAGGCGGCCCAGTATTACTAATGCCGTCGGTGATCACCAGTACGTGCTTGCGCGAGAGTGGCGAGCGCAACACGGTCTGGCCGGCAAGGTTAAGAGCATTGCCAAGCGGCGTGCCTCCCACAGGCGATGAAAAACCTTTGGCCCAATTCTCGAAGGCGGCTGAATCGAAGGGCCCGAACTTGATGGCTTCTCTGGCGCCGGGGCTCTCGAAAACGAACAATCCGGCATCGATTCGGCGCGGACCGGACGCGGAATTGGATCCAAACGCTGCGATCTGCCTGGCAATGGCCGCAAGCGCGCGATTGGCGATGAGATATTTTGCTGCCGGCCTGCCGTCCTTATCAGGGACTGTTTCTCGCATACTGCCGGAGGTATCATAAATAATGGCCAACGCTAGGCCGTCGCTTTCGATTGCGCGGGAGATCTGCTGGAAAAACCCAAGCGCAGCAATACCGGTCAGAACAGTGAGCCCGATCTTCATGGTCAATTTTAACTGCCACTTTTTCGCGACCGCGACCTGCACGCCATCGTTACCAACCCATTCACGCGGTGTCAACATGTCCTCATTCTCGCAGGGTTCGCTACGTTCGCATCTATAAAAGAATTAAAGATTTGTAACTACAAAGGCTTTCAAGGCTCTAGCCGTTCCCGAGCGAAGCCCCCCAAGTTGAACTTTTAAAATAAAAACAGAGAGAACTGTAGAATACCAGAGCGGCTCTGTCGGACGGACGAGCCGCGCTGCGTCATTTATGAGATGTTCTAATCTTCGCGCAGGAGCAGGAGTTCGGCACCGTCTGCCGTAAGGGTCATCCTATCGCCATCAATCGTGGCGGGAAATTGTTCGTCTTTCCCGGCAAGCTGAAAACTGAATTGATACTTCGTATCCAGTTTTGCCCATTGGCCCTGCGCACTCTGGCCGGTCGCGGGAGCGCCAGATGGCACCAGCTTGATTTGCGAGAGGTTTTTCAGGAGAGCACGATGGTCAGGCATCGCAACTATACTTGCCTTCTGAAAGTTTGCTTCAATCACCCGTCGCATCCGCTGAAACTCTGTTGAAGCAATATTCGGCTTGAGCTTGCGGTAGGCTGCCATGATCGAACGCACTTCAAAATTCCACCGTCCCAATATCCGTTCGGAATCGTACTTGGTTGATTTGAGTGTCTGCAAAAACATTGCCAAATCCTTCACGTCCGGCTTAAGAGTCTCCCATGAGAACTTCATCAACTCGGTATTGCCCAAAATTGCGCGGGTTTTTCCATAATCCAAAAGCTCCCGCAGCGGTTTACGTTGGAGCCGCAGTTCAGAAAAATCCTTGTCATTGGCGAGGTCCTGAAATTCCGGCCGCTCGGCAATGCTCAATATTCCCGGGTAACGGGACAGGCGGGCCTCAAGCAGAGGGTTATTGTAGATGAGCCCGGCGATATCCGCGGCGTCAAAGTACGCTTCGGGCAGCCTGGAGATGGATGCGGCAACTTTTGAAAAACCGGAGCTGCTCAGGTCCTTGGCCAATCTGTTCAGAGTTCTCACCGGCATGGGATCAGAATCGGAAGTAGTCATCTGCACCGTCCAGTAGCCAAAGCCGTAAATGATGAAGGAGATGAGGACCAGATAGGCCGTGCCATTGAGCAGTCCAAGGGCAAGCCCGGTCCGGTGATTTAATCGTTCCCACAGGGCCAACCGCAGGTCACCAGCTTTGTATTTATAGTAAACATCGACTTTTTGATGAACAACCAGCGCCAGCACCTTGAAAAGAGCCGAAATGATTACAAAGACAATGAATGGGGCCAGAACCCATGTCAGCAGAGGATTTTTTAAGCCTACCGCCGTCAAAGCCGGCCTTAACAGCCGGCCTAGAAGAGGGGCAAACAACACTCCAAACAATATTCCAATGAAAGAAATCCCGACACGGATCGCGCCCTGTCGGTAGCCCAAGCCTGCCAGGGACGCCAACAGCAAAATAGCCAGCAACCAAATCGTCATAATTGTCAGTTAAACCAGTTCCGGCCAAAACGCACGAACAAACTTTTCGGCCAGCCCAATCGGCGCTTGGACTCATCAGATCTGTTGCTTGGAATTTTGCGTTCGTGCCAATATGTTCGTCCCGCGATATGAAACAGACGCCGCTTTTTGCCGCGCACCAAAAACTTGGCGGAAAGCTCATTGAATTTGGCGGTTGGGAGATGCCGGTGCAATACACCAGCATCACCGACGAGCATCTTGCCGTGCGCACGAAGGGAGGTGTGTTTGATATTTCACACATGGGTGAAGTTCTCGTCAGCGGACCAGGCTCACAAAATTTCCTGAACCAAACTCTCACAAATGACATCCGAAAGGTAGCCGTTGGCCAGGGCCAATATACCCTCATGTGCAATCCAAAGGGTGGAGTCATCGACGACCTCTATGCCTATAGGCTTGGTCCCGAGGAATATTTGCTCATCATCAATGCTTCACGAATCGAGCAGGACGTCGCCTGGATTGCAAAAACTGCCGAAAGTTGGTCTGGCGACAAGGTCAAGGTTGACGATGTCTCCTCGACCACGGGTGCTATTGCTGTGCAAGGGCCGGCCGTGGCTCAATTTATCAATTCGGTTTTCGACGGTTCTTCCCAGGGCGGGACAATCGTCAGGCAATGTTCCGATCTCAAAAAGAATCAGATCGCCAAATTTTCGCTTCTTAACGACGAACTTTGGATTGCCCGCACGGGCTACACCGGAGAAGACGGTTTTGAAGTAGTTGCGCCAGCGAAAAGAATTGAATCAGTTTGGAATCGTGTTTTGGAAAAAGGCCGGCCTCTTGGTCTAAAACCGGCAGGGCTCGGCGCCCGGGACACCCTTCGAACGGAGATGTGCTATCCGCTTTACGGCCACGAACTGAACGAAACCACCACTCCCACCGAGGCGGGCCTGACTCGCTTCGTCTCGCTGGACAAAGGCGAATTTTGGGGCCGCTCGGTGATTGCCGAAGAGCACGCGCGCGGAGTAGCCAGGCGTTTGGTTTCATTCAAAATGACTGGCCGCACGGCTCCTCCCCGTCCTGACTACCCGATTCGCAAGCCAGGGGAGGATGGTCTGAAGCTGGGTAAAGTAACCAGCGGAACTCAAAGCCCTTCCATGGGCATTGGCATCGGTATGGGCTATGTATCCAGCGCTTTCTCCGAGGTGGGCACTTTGATTGACATCGAGATCCGGGATAAAACCGCGCCTGCGATCATCGCTGCCAAGCCCCTCTATCGCAAAGTCCAATCAGCCATTGTTAATTGAACTCAAAAATCATATGTCAAAGCTCCCTGCAGATTTGAAATACGCAAAATCGCACGAATGGGTGCGCGTCGCCGGTTCTGAAGCGATCGTCGGCATTACCGATCACGCCCAACATGAACTAACCGATGTTGTCTTTGTTGAATTGCCTGAAGCCGGCAAAAAAGTGAAAGCCGGCGAGGCTTGCGCCGTGGTGGAGTCAGTCAAGACCGCGAGTGACATTTATTCGCCCGTGAGCGGAGAAATCAAGGAGGTCAATAAAGCTCTTGTGGACGAGCCAGCCCTGGTCAATAGCGATCCCTATGGAAAAGGATGGTTTTACAAAATTGCACTTTCAAATCCCGCGGAACTGGAACAATTACTGGCATCCGATCAGTACCGGGCGCAGATCGGGGAATGAGTCAAACTCTATTTCTATTGAAATTGTTGCCAACCTCAACGAGATTGGTTTGTGAAATCGAAACCGATTCGTTTGTTCATAAAGCCTTATTGCGGCTGGTGTCATAAAGCAATGACGTGGCTGGATAATCATGAGATCGATTACGAACAAATCGATGTGATATCCGATGAAGCCGCTTACGACGAGATGATTCGTATTTCTGGACAGGATCTCGCGCCGGTCCTTGAGGTCAATGGAGAGGTTTTGGCGGATTTCGGCCCGGAGCAACTCCCGGGTTTCTTTAATCGAATCGAGCGCAAAAATTCTCGCGTTGAACTCCGCTGATTTGAAAGCCCGCCCCCGGCTGCCGGAGTGGTTTCGCATTACGCTGCCACGAAGCGATCGGTTCGCTCATACTCGCTCTCTCCTGGACGAGTTGCGTCTGCACACGGTTTGTGAAAGCGCTAAATGTCCAAACCACTGGGAATGCTGGGAACGCGGCACCGCCACTTTTATGATCGCGGGAGATCGATGTACCCGAGCTTGTCGTTTCTGCGCGGTGACCACGGCCAGGCCCGCGCCGCTCGAACCGGATGAACCGGCTCGCGTGGCTGAAGCGGTGTACCGTATGGGCCTCAAGCATGTGGTGATCACTGCTGTAGCTCGCGATGATTTGCATGACGGAGGCGCTGCCCATTTCCACGCCACTATTAAAGCGGTCCGCGCCAGGAATCCGGAGATCGTCATCGAAGTTCTTACCCCGGATTTCAATGACAAAGATGATTCCATTCAACTCGTGCTGGAAGCGCAGCCGGAAATTTTTAACCATAATCTTGAAACCGTGCGCCGTCTTACGCCCCAAGTCCGTTCAAGAGCCACTTATGATCGTTCCCTGAGTGTCTTGCGAAAAGTTAAGGAAAAATCCGCAATCCAAACGCACACCAAGTCCGGCTTAATGCTCGGCCTGGGTGAAACGGACTCGGAACTAACTCAAGCGCTCTCGGACTTGCGTCAGGCTGGATGCGATATGCTGACGCTCGGTCAATATCTTCAACCGACGTTAAAACATCTTCCGGTCGTCAACTATGTCGCGCCGGAAAAGTTTTCTGAATGGGGCGGCAAAGCACGGGCGATGGGCTTTTTGCACGTGGCGAGCGGTCCGATGGTCCGCAGCTCGTACCATGCCGATCAGTTTATACCGAATTCAAGCCGGGAAATCTAAAATTGCAAACCTTTGGGATTCGGTGTTTTAGACCTCTTCCAGCGGGCTTGTAGCATCCCCGAACTTAGGCAGCTTCACATTCACTTTGTCGAGCATCGAAAGGAACAAGCGGCACATCTGCCGCTCCGGTTTGCCGGAATAATCCAGAACGCGCCCAGCCTGGATCCGCCCGCCCGCTCGACCGAGCAGTACCACTGGAAGTTGATCTGCGTTGTGATTTCCGGTCAACATACTCGAGCAAAATAGCAGCATCGAGTTGTCGAGCAGCGTCCGGGATCCTTCCTGGATCGAGTCCATTTTCCGAGCAATATAGGCAACCTGTTCGAGAAAGAATTGGTTCACTTTCAGCCAATCCGCAGTGTCGGAATGCGAAAGCAAATGATGGATCATGTAATCGACACCCAGATTAGGAAATCGCAACGATGAATGATCATTGTTCAGCTTCAGCGTTGTGATGCGCGTTGTATCGGTCTGGAAACCCAGCACAAGGATGTCTGCCATGAGCCGCATATGTTCACCGATATCCTGCGGAATTCCGTCGGGCGGCCGCGGGATATTCGGTTTGGACAAAGTTGGCCGCCAGCCTTGCAGCTCACCTTTTTTGCCTGACCTTTCTATCCTTTGCTCGACGTCGCGCACGGATTCCAGGTACTCGTCCAACTTTACCTGGTCCGAAGCGCAGATTCGCCGGCGCAGGTCTGTAGCGTCAGAGAGCACCGCATCCAGCACGCTCTTATCCCCGCGAGCGACATCATCTTTGAACAATCTGTCAAAAGCCAATGCAGGATAAATTTCCAGCGGTGTCGGTGTGGTTGGAGAACTCCAGGAAATATGCGAGCTATAAAGCATCGAATAATTTTTGTGCACAGAAGGGTTGGACTTCTCGCATCCAAGCACCAGGCTCGACACTTTAGTCGAAGTCCCATATCGCTGTGCCACCAATTGATCGATGCTTGTCCCTGAGCGGATTTCCCCGCCCGAAGCCAGCGGCGCGCCCGATAAAAGGTTTCCGGTCTGTGAACTGTGAATGTTTCCTTTGAGGGCCTCGGCATTGAACAACCCGCGGATGAAAATCATCTTTTCGCGAAAATCAGTGAGTGGGGCGAGCACTTTGCCCAACTCCATCTCTTTGCCCTGGCCCTTGGCCCACCACTCCTTGCTGTGAAAACCGTTCCCGGCAAACATCACCGCGAGCCGGACTGGAGCTTCGCTGGAGACCACGTTTCCCGCCGGTTCATCTCCCCAAACATTGAGCGACTCCATCCAGGGCAACGCCATGGTCACCCCTATGCCTCGAAGAAAAGTCCGCCGCGAAAGTAAATGAGAGTTCATTGCCGTCCCGGTTGTGCGTTAATTGTTTGGTTAAGTATAGTCACCAATGCAGTCCGGGCAAGTCAAAGTATTGGATCGATCTCTATCCGCTCTCAACTTTTGTGGTTCGGTTCGAATGGACTTCGAGCGATGGATCCTGAGTAAGACTCACCAAGTATAATGAACCGTATAACTGACCTGCTGTTGTTCGCCGGGATTAATTTGGACCAGAAACTCGATCGTCTGTGCGTCCTTCTTTCGATAGTTCCGCGATTTCCAGGTGATGTCCCAGTTGGTCCATGGGTATAAGTGTTCCACCACGCGAACTAATACTGTTAATTTCTCAAAATGATTTCGAATGACTCATCAATAAATGGATGGCGTTTGGTGCGTGGCCGTGCTGTCAGAATCGTCCTTGCCATCATCTCCGACGGGCAACTTGTCCCCGGGGCAAACTTGCGAGCTTGCCACTCTGCTTCACTTCTGAGAGGATGTTGTTAGAATGAATGCGAGCGGAAACGAAATGGTCCTTTCACCCCGCCGCATGGGGGCGCATGAAAAGCAAACTCCTGTCAGACATCGCTTCATGCCCCTGAAGGGTCTCCAAAGGAATGAAAATTTGGCCATTTCGGTGAGATAACCAGAACAAAGTTGGCTTTCAATCTAACCACTTACGAAAGTCCATGTGAGAAGTCAGCCCCGCTCCCGGAGCCTGTGCCATGCGCAGAATGCCTTCACGCTGATTGAGTTGCTCGTAGTGATTGCAATTATTGGGATTCTGGCCGCGATGCTGCTGCCGGCGTTGGCGCGGGCCAAGGCCAAGGCCAAGCAAACGAAGTGCCTCAGCAATCAGAAGCAGATCGGTCTGGCCTTCGCGATGTACACCAGCGATTACAACGAGTATTATCCCAACCATCCGGACTGGGCTTCCACGGGCGGAAATGATGGCGCCTACTATGTGTTCGTCGCAGCCACGAACCGGCCATTGAACCTGTATGCCGCCAATCATGAAGTGTTTCATTGCCCGGCCGACAATGGCGACGCCGACACGGGGGCTTCAAACTGTTTTGGGGTTTATGGCAACAGCTACCTGGTCGAATGGGCCGATCCGGGACACCCGTCGGTCCCAGGCAATTCTTGGGCCAAATACGATTTTCGAACGTGGAGCCTGACCGCCCCGGCTGGCACACCGCCGATGAAAACCTCCACCTTCTCGCGGAATCAAGTAAACAAGTATGTTCAGGGAGACTGGGTCTGGCATGCCGACCGTGGCACGGTGGACCGGAAAAGCATCTGGCACAATTTCCGGGGCAAGAGTCTCGCGGTGATGCTTTATGCCGACGGTCACGCGCGAGGGTACATTTTCCCAGCCCAGATTGCAGATTGGGTTTACTCCCCGCCGCCCGATCCAGGATTTACCTGGTGGTGAACAGGCTGCCAATCCATGAAAAACCACGCCACACGGCCTCTCGCGAAACAAGTTGAATATCTGGTCGGCTCCCAAAACGCGGCTGTCTGATTTTGTATTTTCATTATCCAAAAGAACTTCTTTTTTCGTTCTTTGAGTGCGGCACAATTTCGGGGTACAATGTCAAAAGCGCCTTTGCAAGTGCCTGACTTTCAAGTGCGCCCGTAGCTCAGTTGGATAGAGCATCTGCCTTCTAAGCAGAGGGTCCCGCGTTCGAGTCGCGGCGGGCGTGCCATTTGCCATCAATCGGTTACGCACCGTGTCAGAAGGCGGACCATATTCGTGGCCACATCATGCAGAACGCCTCCTGTTGCATGCTCCAACTCTCGCTGTTCCGAGACAGGTGCGACTTCCACACTCAACGGCAACATTGGTAGCCGTGTTGGCAGAAGGATCGCACCGTCGACCTGATGCATGTAAAGCACCTGCTTTGTCAGGCCCAGCTTCTCTGTGAAAGGCCCGCTCGATTAAACCTACTGATCCTGGTTACCTTTTCGAGGTCGGCGACGATTATATTAATGAATGAACGGAACTGAGCTTTTGGCGGAGTTTAGAGCCACGAGGGCCGAAACGGCCTTTAGTGAGTTGGTCCGCAGGTACACCAACCTGGTCTATTCGATCGCCAATCGGCGGGTGTACGATATGAGTCTGGCACAGGAAGTGACTCAACTCGTTTTTATCCGCTTGGCCAAGGGACCGCCCAAGCTGGAGTCTGAGGCCCAATTGCTCGCCTGGTTGCATCGCGCGACCGTTCACGTTTCGATTGACCTGTGGCGCTCCGAGACCCGGCGGCGCGCTCGTGAACAATACGCTGGAGCTATGCAAACCGATCGCACCGAAGAAGTTGCCTGGAACGAAATGTCGCCGGTTCTGGATGAAGCGCTTGATGCGCTCGATAACTCCGACCGGGAAATTCTTCTGCTGCGATTTTTCGAGCAGAAAACCATGGCCGACCTCGGCCGCATACTTGAGGTAAGCGAGGACGCAGCGAAAATGCGTGTGAGCCGAGCACTCAATCGATTGCGGACGCGGTTGAGCGGCATCGGTGCGACTTGCAGCGCAGCATTACTCGGGACACTCCTATACGAACGCTCGGTCCAAGCCGCCCCGAGCGGCCCCGCAGCGACCCTGGCAACAATCCGAATTGCGGCACCCGCCGGGTTAGCGAGCGGCCTCTTCAAGCTCGTGCTTGGGCCACCTGGAGCGAAGCTTGTGCCAAAGCTCGCTGCTGCAATTGTGATCGGGGCTGCTGCGCTGCTCTTGTTCCATCAGGTAAGGCGCATCACCACTCCTCGCCCAGTGCAGGGCACCAGGGTACAAGGTAGTTTGAGCGATGCGGCATTCGCGGAGGCAAACTCGGGGACGAACAGCACAGGCAATGGTGCCGACCCTGACCCTGTGAAATTGTTGCAAGGCGTAGTGCGCGCTCGCAAACGGATTAAATCTGGCATCGTCGAATACGACATCGTCCGATTTGGAACAAAGGTTGCAGTCAGAGATGCGACTGTTGAGTACCATTTGAAGATACACTTCGAAGAGGATCATATCTGGTCCGAATGCTCGGGGGAGCGCTATGCATTTAACATGCCGAGCGGACCGGATGCAGAGGAAATCACCAAACGGGCCTATGCAATGCCGAACGCACAGGCTCTCCACGAAGGTCTTATCCAACCGTACACGGAACATGACGTAGCGTTCTCCGATGGCGAGGTCGAAGTAGATTATCTGCGATCCGGAACGGACGGTCGCACAACCATCATTGAACCTGGCCATTCAGCCGTTTTTTTATTCGACCCTCGCTGCCTCGGGCATTACGAGCTAAAGCCCTTTATTACCCTGGAGTGGAGCCTTGCATATAAGGGTGCGAAGGCCGTTTCATTGCTTGGTCGGGAGACCATCGAAGGCAATCTCGCGTGGCACGTTCGAGTCAAGTCCAAGTGGGATGACATCCGGGATTTTTGGATCGACGCTGCCCATCCGGCCCGGGTGCTTAAGGCACAATGGAACGACACCGTTTCTCTCTCGCGCTATTCCAATAGCGACCTCACAGATCCGCTTCCAACCGAGGTTACCGAGATTGCTAACAGGCATGGATATCGTTGGGAATTCGTCCGCGGCCGTAGCCAATATAATGTTTCGATTGACCCTGCTTGCTGGACTCTCGACGGTCTCAACATGAAAGTAGGCACGGAGGTGCGGGATGATCGCAAGCACCGGCGAATCGGCTATTGGAACGGTTTGGGACTTTCTGCTGTGCCGCCGAAAGAGGAACCTGAGCAACCGCGTGCAAAGCGGGGCGAGTTGCTGGCCTTGATCGACAATGAACCGGGTTCGCCAGCCGGGTTTGGTGCGGCGCTATGGATTTTGACAAATTCGCCGGACGGAGCCGACGCGCGAAAAGCCGGGGATGCCATCATGCAATACCACGCCCAAAGTCCTGAAATGGGAAGGTTGGTCCGAGATTTGGACCGGATGCGCCCTGATTGCGCCACCAATCTGCTGCCAAGTATTATTGACCAAAACCCGGACATAAAAATGCGCGGCAATGCCTGCATGGTTTTGGCAACTTTCTTGAAAGACATTGGCGAAAATGGAAAGAACAAATCCGCGACATCTGAGGCCGAAAAATATTACGAGAGGGTAATCGCCGAATTTGGCCAGGTCCCAGGAGAAGACGGCACTACTCTCGCAGAGCTCGCGGAGCCGCCGCTTTCGGAATTGCGCCGGCTCTCGATTGGAAAAGTAGCGCCGGAAATTGAGGGCTATGACCTGTATGATAACCCAATGAAGCTCAGCGAACAGCGAGGCAAAATCGTCGCATTGTTGTTCTGGGATGATTGGTCGAACGACTTAAATCATGCATTCCAGTTCAATTCCCTAGTTGATCAGATGAAGGGAAAACCATTCATCCTGCTTGGGATTCACTCCAGCGAAAATCATGAAAGAGCCAAGGCCGCTGCTGACAAAAACGGAATGAACTGGTCATCGATTCAGGACTCAAGGGAGGGTTCAATTCATAAATTATATAATGTTGGGAATGAATGGCGCAGTATCTACGTTTTGGATCGTGAAGGTGTGATTCGACACAGAGGCGTGCGTTATCCGGAAGATGTCGCAAAGGCTGTTGAGAAGTTGCTCCAGGAATAAGACCTTACTGTGACATTTTATTGCTTCCCCAATAGAGCTTCGACAGGACTGACGCGGCAACTGCTTCGCTCAGGGCTTCTGCAGGAGCAATGACCTCGGACGACAAGAAGAGTGTTTAACGAATTGACAGAATTTTTTCGGGAGAAGTCAAAAAGATAGGGTCAAACACCCCTGAATAAAAAGGGGGGTGAACAGGAGAAGCGGCGAAGTTTGCTTGGAGGTGCAGTTACAGCCGTAATTTGCCCAAGATCGATTCTTTTGGGTCAGCGAATATCGGCGCGCTGTCGTTCCGGCGCGCAAACATTTTCACGAACGATTTCCCCGAGCTTTCGGATAGCATTATCGATCTTATCTGACCACGGGTTGCCGCAATTGATGCGGATGAAATTTTCGAATTTTTGTTTGGCGGAGAAAATCGGTCCGGGAGCGATGCCGATCTTCGCGGCCAGGGCCTGATGATAGAGGTTCATCGCCTTAACTTCAGGAGGCATCTCGACCCAAAGGCACATGCCACCGGATGGACGGGTAATCTTTGTGCCCTCGGGAAAATATCGCGTGATCGCTTCGGAGGTCCGTTGCATTTGCATGGCATATAGCCGCCGGATTTTTCGCAGGTGATGATCGAACCCGCCGTTTTGGAGAAATTCGGCAACAGCCATTTGGGGCAGAGAGGCTGTCGCGCTGGTGTTCACAAATTTCAAAAATTCCAGTCTTGCTTTGAAGCGGCCGGGGGCAACCCAACCAACGCGAGAGCCTGGCGATAAGGTCTTGGTAAACGAATCACATAACAAGACCCAACCATCCTGATCGTAAGCCTTGGCGACTTTTGGACGGGTAGCGCCGAAGGTCAGATTGCCGTAGATGTCATCCTCGATCAGGGGAATTTTGCGGCTGGAAAGAATTTCGACGAGCTTCTTTTTCTTGTGGTCGGGCATGCAACTGCCGAGCGGATTGCTGTAATTGAGGGTGAATACGCAGGCTTTGATCCGGCAACAGTTCAGACGGGCTTCCAATTCATCCAGACAAATGCCTTCCCGTGGATAGGTTGGAATCTCGCACACACGCATCCCAAGAGATTCGATGATGTGCAGGATGTTGAAAAAGGTGGGTGATTCAATGGCGATAATATCTCCCGGTTTTGCGACGGCCCGAAGGCACAGATTCATGCCTTCGGTCGCTCCGACCGTGGTAATGATGTCGTCAGGGGATAGAATACATCCGGCCTCCATCGCGCGGCGGGCGACCTGGACACGGAGCGAGTGATTGCCGGGCGGCACGTCGTAACTATGCACGGATAAGGGAGCGCGCCGGCTCACGGATGCCATGGTCCGGTTCAATTCTTTTATAGGGAACAATTCCGGGCTGGGCAAGGTAGCGCCAAGTCTCACCAGGTTTGGATCGCGCCCCGCTTTGACTACCTCGAGAATGAGATCGCTGACTCGCAGACTGACCGGTCTTAACGCCGGGCGTGACATTTCAGGCTCTGGCGGCGGAGACCAGCGTTGCATCCGAACGTAATAACCCGATTGCGGGCGGGCTTCGATCACGCCGCGATCTTCCAGCAGACGATAAGCCTGGGTGACCGTCGAAATGCTGACATTTTGCTGTTGACTGCACTTGCGAACTGAGGGGACGCGCTCTCCGGGCCGCAAAGTGCCATGCTCGATGAGTTCGGCAATTCGCAGCGCGACCTGCTTATACAGACTCTCCTCGAGGCTCATCTGGGAAGCGGTGTGCCCGTTCAAGTCCTGGATCGTCATAGGCAGCTATTCTAACGCACAGTGACATTTCGCATAGTCACACCTTGCAGCATACATAAGCAGTACAGTTTTACGAGAGGGATTAACTGTGCCGATCAGATTTAATTCTATCTGCCTCTATCCGGGTCATTACACTGTTTTAAAATCACAGTATGCGACATTCCACTTGCTGGCCGGAACCGGTTTCTGATTTTCATTCAGACACGGATAATTTTGCGCGCCCAGCCGCGGTCATAGAGCGGCCCAGCCAAAAGCTGCTGCTATTCAAGGAAGAGAGAGCGGAAAATATTTTGTGGATTGTGCTCGCGATCACCGCCTTATGGGCGCTGATCACGGGTCTTCCCAATTAGAACAGATCCACATAACTGAACCCTCAGGGGGGACTCGATCTGGTTTTTTGATTCAGCGCCACTTTGGCAATAGACTTTAGCTAGCTAGGTTGGGTCATCTAATTTTAAAAAGATCGGTATGATTTCAGAGTTGTCGCAATTCAGAATGGCCACGCTGCGTTCCATTCCAAATCGGGATTTTCCCGCATAGCCGGGATTAAAATAAAGAACGCCATCAATCGATTCACAGAATGGTTTGTGCGTGTGCCCGAACACCACGACATCGGGTTGCTCTCTCGAAATGCGGTCTCTGAGATCGTCGGTCAGACACCGAGGATTGACTATATGCTGGACCAAGAATTTTCTTCGGCCGAGTTCAACTACCTCAGTCAGGCGGTAACCAAGGGTTGAATCGTCAGTGTTTCCAAGCACCACAGTTACCGGAGCGATCGTCTCCAGAGCCAAGACAATCGAAGGCAGGCCGACATCACCGCCGTGAAGAATATGATCGACTCCCGCGAAGAGCCGTGCGATGCGGGGATCCAGAAAATTATGAGTGTCAGAAATGATCCCAAGCTTCAGCATGAGATATAGAAAACTTGCAGAGATGCCGAGCGCCGCCGGGTTACCCTGGCGCCTCTTCCGGTTCGCCGTCGGGTTCGGTCTCTTCAACTGGAGCCTGGGCTTCTTTTTCTTTGGAGGATTCGGCAGCTTCATTCAGCTTCATGGCGCCGACGAAGAGACCAGTGAACAACCCGCCACTGAGAAGCGTGTTACGGAAGAACTCCCACGTCTCCGGCCATCCGGCTGTTCCGCTAGTTAAGGCTCGCACCCAGCCAATAAAGTTTCTGGTGTATTCGAGATTATGAAAGGGATTGAAAAACCAGGAGGCAGTATTGGTGATGAGATAAAAGAGGATAGCGCCCAGGATTCCTCCGCCCAAAAGGGCCATAAAGGAAGCTCGCGGGCTGAATCTTTTTCCAAACCAAATCAGGAAAGCGTAGGCGGCGTAATTAAAGAGTTGATACTTCAGGATCGGCAAATCGAAGACCTTCCAGCCTAGACTAAGGTAATACAGATTCAGCCCGATGTCGGTGACTGCCAGGACACTCAAAGGCAGCCACCAGGCTGTGCGAGCCGTGAAATATACCCCCGCGCAAAATGCCAAAGCGTAGGCTGCGCTGAAATTCTGCGGCAACATCCCTGGCACGCGTGACAGGGCAAAGATTATAAGTAGCGCCAGAGGAAAAGCGATATTGCGCTTCATAACTTCAGCATAAGCGCTGGCTGGTAGATGACAAGCTCCAGACGTAAGCGAAAACAACAGGCTATGTTGGAATCGCTGTTGTACCGGCATGATAGAAGCAGCGCGTTGATCAAGAAAAGAGCGTGTGACAAGGAAGTGTTTCCAAAAGCTGCGCCGGCTCCCAAGGCGTGCGTGCGGCTGATTGAGGGAGACACAGCCGCGCTTCGCACCCCGTTCAATTCATTTTCTGCCCTGCTTTATAGATTAGACCGCCCACGAGCAATGTCAGATAGCCCGCAAATGGAAAAGTTCGGAAGAAACCAAATACATTTCCGCACCAGAGAACTACTCCGGCGACGAATATGACTGCCCCAAGGCCCATCACAACTGTTCTCATGTTTGCCTCCTGAAAGCTTTACTTATCAGTGTTCTATGTTCGCCAACTATTGGCCGATGGTATAAGTTCAGACCGGTTTTAGCAAGCAAACACGAAGGGGACAACCGTGGCGCGGCCTCTGCCACTCACCCGAAGTTTAGGTGACCGGGAACAGGTCTCGTGTAAACCCATTTGCTTCTGCTAATTCTCCGCGCCACTGTACCGCATGCGGCTTATCCATTGCTTTATGTGCGTCATTGCTTTTGGTTTCGGCGCTCATGCTCAAACGAACACGAATCGGATCACTCGTGAAACGGTATTGCAGGCGCAAAAACTCCTTGGTTTGGAATTCACCGACCCACAGATCCGGATGATGTTGCGTGGTTTGGATAGGCTAAGCCGCAACAACGAGCAACTCCACCGCTTTGCGCTTTCCAACAGCGTTCCGCCGTCGCTTGTGTTCAATCCAGTCCCGGTGGGAATAAAAATCGATCGCGAGCAAAAGAAGTTCAAGATGAGTTCTCCGAAAAAAATAAAGCTTCCCGCCAACCCCGAGGACCTTGCCTTCTATTCCATAGGTGAACTTTCGGTCCTGATTAAGAACCGCCAGATTACTTCGGAGAAACTCACGCGCTTTTTTGTCGCGCGGCTGAAACAGTTCAATCCCCGTCTCGAATGTGTTGTGACACTGACCGAGGATTTGGCGTTGGAACAAGCGCGCCGGGCTGACGCGGAAATAGCGGCTGGAAAGTACCGCGGCCCGCTTCACGGTATTCCTTATGGGGCAAAGGATCTTCTTGCGACAAAAAACGTGCCGACAACGTGGGGGGCGACGCCTTATCGCCAGCAAGTGTTCGATTCGGATGCGACGGTGATCCAGAGGCTGGAAGCTGCCGGAGCCATCCTCGTGGCCAAAACGAGTCTCGGGGAATTGGCCATGGGCGACACCTGGTTCGGGGGGTTGACGCGCAATCCATGGGACCCAAGCCAGGGCTCAAGCGGATCCTCGGCCGGATCATGCGCCGCCACTGCTGCCGGTTTGATTCCATTTGGGATCGGTTCTGAGACACTGGGATCGATCGTCTCTCCTTGCGATCGCTGTGGCACTACAGGTCTTCGGCCAAGCTTCGGCCGGATAAGCCGGCGCGGTGCAATGGCGCTGAGCTGGAGCATGGATAAATTAGGCCCCATCTGCCGGACGGTGGAAGATTGCGCCATTGTTTTCAATGCCATCTACGGCCCGGACGGCGTCGACCAGACGGTTTGGGATGCTTCGTTCAATTACGATCCGAAGATAAACTTGAAACAAGTACGGATCGGTTACTTGAAAACCGATTTCGAAATCGAATCGGGGCAACGGAAAGATCACGACGAGGAAGCATTGCAAAAAATGCGTGAATTGGGGGCAGACCTGCTTCCGATTGAACTTCCGAACTATCGCGTGGACGATCTGGATTTCATTCTGATCGTTGAGGGCGCCGCCGCTTTTGAGGATTTGACCCGCAGCCATTCCGACGACCTCCTGAAACAGCAAAACCCGGGCTCGTGGCCGAATTTGTTCCGGCTTCAACGCTTCGCCACCGCTGTGGAGTTCATCGAAGCCCAACGAATCCGGTATCTTCTCATCCAGGACATGGCCAGGGTATTCGATAAAGTAGATGTGTTTCTCGCGCCATGTTTTGCGGGAAGATCTCTGCTGATGAGCAATCTGACGGGAAATCCGTGCGTAGTTTTGCCGGTCGGCTTTTCCAAATCGGGCAGACCGACAAGCATTTGCTTCATTGGAAAACTATTCGGCGAAGCTCAATTACTGAGTGTGGCAAAAAAATTTCAGGATGCCACGGATTTCAATCGGAGGCATCCCGATTTGAACCTGGTGAAATCAGAATCAGAACCGAACCGTAACTGAGATTTGCATATCGCGCACACTTGACATCGTCCTGGGTTGCACCAACATAGCAACGTGGCGTTGTTCACCATCCAGAACGAATTTCAATATGAGATCGTGCGGAAGATCTTCGAGGGGGGCATGGGGGTGGTGTATGAAGCCGAGCAATTAGGGGCGCGCGGGTTTGTCAAACGGATCGCGATCAAGGTGGTTCGCCAGAATTACGCCAACCAAAAACAATTCATCGAAAATTTTATCGGTGAAGCGAAGTTGGTGGCCGATTTAATCCATACCAACATTGTTCAAACCTACCATCTTGGTGAGACACGCGGGATTTATTTTATCGCGATGGAATTGATACGCGGGGTTAACCTCGAGCAATTCGCCTATCAGTTACTCGAAAAAAAGCGGATTCTACCAAAGGAACTGGCGGTTTTCATTGTCAGCCGTGTTGCCCGGGGGCTGGCTTACGCCCATTCAAAGACTGACAAGGACAATAAACCACTGGGGATCGTGCACCGGGACGTCAGCTTCAAGAACATCATGATTGCCTTCGAAGGGGACGTGAAGTTAACGGATTTTGGAATTGCGAAAGCGCGGGGTTTTCTGGCTGACAACGAAGGGGAAGTGGTGGCTGGAAAGGCCGATTACATGAGCCCCGAGCAAGCGAATTTCCAAATTACGGATAAGCGATCGGATCTGTTTTCGGCCGGAGTGGTGCTGGGTCATTTGCTGCTGGGCCGGAACTTGTTCAAAGGGGACAACCCCGAGGAATCGAGGCAACGGATGATGAACCTGCCGATTCCGGATTTCCGGGTGCTGGATCCGCGAATCGACGAGCGTCTCAACGATATTCTTCACCGCGTCCTGGCTCGGGACCTTGACAAGCGCTACCCGACCGCCGACGAGTTGCTCTATGATTTGGAACATTACATTTATCACTCGGGGTATGGGCCGACCAATGAAACGCTGGGCAAGTTTATGCGCGAGCTTTTCGGACAGGTTATTCCCCCGCCCGTTCCGGCTCGAGGCCCAACCGAGACGCTGGATCGGACCGAGCGTATCTACGTTAACACCTGAGCCGCGCGATCCGGTGGCGGTGCGCGGGCAAATCTGGTTTCAATGACTCGTCCTGGACTGCAAAAGCTCAAGATAGGGCTTATTCAGCGCTCATGTTCCACTGACCGGGAAAAAAATCTTAAGCATACCATTGCCGGCGCCAAAAGCGCGGCCCGCCAGGGGGCTCAGATCATCTGCACGCAGGAACTGTTCCGGACCCAATATTTTTGCCAGGTGGAGGATCATAAATTTTTCGAGTGGGCTGAAACCATTCCGGGCCCAACGACTGAGGCGTTTCAAAAGTTTGCTTCAGAAAATGAGGTGGTGGTCATCGCGTCGGTTTTCGAGAAGCGCGCACCAGGCGTGTATCACAACACGGCTGTGGTGATTGACGCCGATGGCTCACTTGCGGGCAAGTACCGCAAGATGCACATCCCGGATGATCCTTTATACTACGAAAAGTTCTATTTCACTCCCGGGGATCTGGGTTTTCGCTCGTGGAAAACCCGCTTTGCCAAGATTGGTGTTCTGGTGTGTTGGGATCAATGGTACCCCGAAGCAGCGCGCCTGACTGCCATGCAAGGGGCGCAAATCCTGTTTTATCCGACGGCAATAGGGTGGCATCCGGCTGAAAAATCCGAACACGGCCAAGCCCAACATTCGGCCTGGGAGACCATTCAGCGCAGTCATGCCATCGCAAATGGTTGCTTTGTGGCGGTCCCGAACCGAGTTGGGCGGGAGAAGATTTCCGGTGAAGGGATCGAATTTTGGGGCCAAAGCTTTGTGGCTGATACTTCGGGCCAAATCGTGGCAAAGGCCAGCGCGAGCGACGAGGAGGTGCTTGTCGTTGCTGTGGATCTGGCGGCAGTTGATTCGACGCGGACACATTGGCCCTTTTTGCGCGATAGACGAATCGATGCGTATGGAGATATAACGAAACGGCTGATCGATTAAGCGCGGCGGTGAAGGCGGCTGCCTTGCAGGGTTTTAGCCTCGCTAAGGGCATATGACAAACAGTGTTGCAGGTGGGTGCCTGTGACACGAACAAGCGTTGCAGGCCATCGGGCTAAACACCTTTTCAAGCCGAGACGGCTTTTGCAGGGGCACACTCACGCGGCGCGAGTTATGTCACGTTCACAAGTCGATAATGACCTGCCACGGCAAAAACCTTATCGCGGCCGTTTGGCCCCCTCGCCGACCGGGCTGCTGCACCTGGGCCATGCCCGCACATTTTGGATTGCGCAGGAACGGGCGCGAGCGCAAAGCGGAACCCTGGTGTTGCGCACCGAAGATTTGGATCGCGAACGCAGCCGCGGTGAATTTGTTAAGGCAATGTTTGAAGACCTGCGCTGGTTTGGGTTCCAATGGCAGGAAGGCCCGGATTGCGGCGGGCCTCACGGCCCATATACGCAAAGCGAGCGGCAAACGTATTACCTGTCAGCTTTTGAAAAATTACGACGGGGTGGCTTCATTTATCCATGCGTTTGCTCGCGGCAGGATGTCTTGCGGGCGTTGCAAGCGCCTCATGCGACCGATGAGGAACCGATTTATCCTGGGACCTGCCGGCCCAAAGCCGGTGATTCGAGTAGCGAAGCGCTTTCATTGAGGCAAAATATCAATTTTACGGAGCCCGATTCGCCCGGTAAACGGCCTCGGATCAACTGGCGATTTCGGGTCCCAGACGATGAGCCGATTGGTTTTGTCGATCTTCGATCAGGTGCTCAAAGGTACGTGGCAGGACGTGACTTTGGCGACTTCATAGTGTGGCGTCACGATAATATGCCGTCGTACCACCTGGCGGTGGTTGTGGATGACGCTTCGATGCAAATCACTGAAGTCGTTCGCGGCGAAGATCTGCTCCTTTCCACTGCCCGCCAGGCCCTGCTCTATCGCGCATTGGAATTGGAGCCCCCTGCCTACTATCATTGCGCGTTAATGACCGACACTGCCGGAAACCGCCTTGCAAAGCGGCACGATTCGCTGAGTCTCCGCGCTCTCCGAGCCTCCGGTGTCGAACCCGACGAACTCCGGCGCACCTGGTGGGATAAGGACAAAGCTGAAACGCCGCCAGGGTGACATCAACACTCCAAAACGATTCAACACATAACAAGCCGATAGCAATGAAGAAAAACCTTGGTGGTGGTTGTTCCTGCGGCAGCGTGCGCTACCAATTAATGGCGCCGCCTATTTGCGTGCACTGCTGTCACTGCACAGACTGTCAAAGGCACACAGGTAGTGCCTTTGTTATCAATGCGATCATCGAAACTTCGGCCATAAGACTTCTCCGCGGCACCCTGGAGGCTGTGCCGATTCCCCGGGAGTATGCCCCACACGACATCTATCGCTGCCGCAAATGCAAGGTGGCGGTTTGGAGTGACTACGGGCGTCGTCCCCAGATCAGATTCGTTCGGGTTGGAACGCTTGACGAGCCCAGTGCCCTTCCACCTGATATCCACATTTATACCAAGAGCAAGGCCAGGTGGCTTAAGCTTGGTAAAGGTAAGGGCACGTTCATCTTTAGGAACTTTTATGAACCCAAAAAGATTTGGTCGAAGGAAAGCCTGCAGCGGTTTAAAACTGCCGTATCCTCGAATAAGCGTTAACCAGCCAACAGCAGCATGGATCGCGCATCCGAGCAACCCAAGGGCTCACTGTGCCTGTGGCGGATTAGCTTGCCGGCTTGGGAGCGCCGCCGCTTATTGAACCGATGCACGGCTTTTCGCCGTCAGTGACCCCGCTGACCGAGCAGTGCCCACTCACAGTGCAATGAAATGAGCCCTGGCCACCCGGGCCACGCGGACTCTTGCTCCAAAGTGCCGTGCCATAAAGCTCAGCGCCCAATCCGCCGAAATCGATAGAGAACTGATTCCAGGCGTAGATACGGGTTGTGGTTTCGGAAGACGACAATTGATAAATGTTAAAGGAGTCGGATGTGGTATCCACAATCACATTTCCTTTCGAATCGGTCACTCGCAGGAAGGAGCCAATGTTGCCGGCGCCATCCGGGGTGGGATCGGTCGGCATGACCAGCCAGAGTTTGCCGCCGGGCACATTGGTGCCGACTAAATTCGCAATGACATCGCGCGTCGTGACACGCACCGAGCGAATGCCTCTCTCAGTTTGATCATAGACAGTCAAACTGAAGGTGATGCTTTGCTGCACCTGGGCCTGGCTGTTCGCCACAAAACTCAGGACCGCCATTCCCGCTATTGCCAATACTTTCGATAACATTTTCATAGTCCTCATTCCCAGTGATTGCCGTTGTCGAGCGTGACCTGGCACCAAAGGTCCAGCGTTCATGCCCGATTGGTTCGAGTTCTCCTCGACAATCTTACTGGCCTTCACTTTGCCAGCCATTCAGGATGCCCGACATGGGGTGGTTTCCTCCCGAAGATTGCTGGACAGCCATCCGCGATTGCGCGGGGGCAAAGTCGGGCATGGTCCGCTTCAAAGGGTTGGGCAGAATGCTAAATCAGGATAGCTGTGGGCATTTTCCTTTTTTGCTTCGCGTTTTACCATAACGGCGGCAATTTCCAACAGCGCCGCGCTCAGTACAAACATGCCGATCGCGCCGACAGACAAACCCCAGAAAAAGGATTTCTTGTCCAGCTTCACCTTAGGGCTTGATCATCTATGGAAACCTTTCTCTTCCAAGGAAGGACTTCGCCCAGGAACGCACCTGTTGCGGAGCCGAGGGCCGCCACCATTCATATTTGCCGTGCAAAAGGCTTGTTCTAATGCTATCAATTCGGAAATGATGAAGAACCCGTTTCCAGGCATGAATCCGTGGCTGGAAGAATATTGGCGGGATTTTCATGCCAAATTCATCGTCTATGCCTGCGACCAACTAAACGGTGAATTACCGTCGGGACTTCAGGCTCGGGTGGATGAACGCATAGCCATAGGGGGCGCGGAGGAAAGGCCGACACACTATTTGCCAGATGTCGCGGTCACTGAATCATGGGATAGGCCTGCCGGGCCAGTCCTGGGACAGGGTGGCCAGCGAGTGAATGCGGCCAATCCAACCGTGATTGACTTCGGCGAGGAAATCTTGCGACACATTGAAATCGTGGATAGCCGGGCGCATGTCATTACTGCGATTGAATTGCTTTCCCCTTCCAATAAGGAAGACGCCGAAGCTCGCGCAAACTGGAAACAAAAGCGGTTCGACTATTTGCGAGGCGGGATCAATCTTGTCGAGATCGATCTCCTCCGCGGCGGCGGATGGGCTTTGCCCGATCGCACGTTGCTGAAGCCCAATCCACCTGGCCGCATAGTCCATCACGTTTGCGTGACACGTCCGCCGCGCTTAAGTCGGGCAGAATTTTACGTCCTGCCATTACGCGAACGACTTCCGGTCATGCGCGTGCCCTTACGCCGCACGGACCCGGATGTTGCTTTAGATCTGCAACTGCTGGCAGACCAGTGCTACGAACGTGGCCGTTATGGCGCAGTGATTGATTATTCCAAGCCGCCGCATCCTCCACTGCCCGATGAGGAAGCCGCATGGGCCAGGCATCTGCTGACCAACTAAACTGCTCAATTTTCTGCAACACTCGATTCCAAACGATAAAAACGAGCCTGGGCGGAGTGGCGATATTAACCTGATAACGTAGATTGAAGTATTATGCCCGGTAATCAGGAGTGAAATCTTGAGGTTGTGTCCTCTCAACGTGTACCCTTAGTGCTATGGGAAAGGAACCATTTGTACAGTTCGGGATCGCTATAGGTTTTGGTCCATGAATTGTGGCCAAGATCGGGATAGACGGTGAATTTTACTTCCTTTGCACCTGCTTTTTTAAGGGCATCGACCATCCGTTGGGATTCGTCAAGCGGAACGACCGGGTCTTTTGCTCCATGAAACGCCCAAACAGGAAGGCTGATCAAAACCTGGGGCTTCTCACGCGCGGATAGAGCAAGTGTTATCATTTGACCTCCGCCGCAAACCGGGGCAAGGGCTGCGAACCGTTCCGGATAATTCAATCCCAGATCCCACGCGCCGTAACCACCCATGCTCATGCCCGTCAGATAAATTCGCTTCTCATCGACAGCGAACTTTCGAATGGTGTCGTCAAGCAAAGCCAGCAGGCTATCGTTGGACCAATGTTCGCCGTCGGGACATTGTGGTGAAAGAACGATAAACGGAAAATCGGGCTGTTCTGAAACAATTTTGGGAGGGCCATGGGTCGCGACATTCCAAACATTGCTTCCGCGTTCACCCGCGCCGTGCAGGAAAAAGATGAGCGGGTAGCGTTTGCCTGATTTTTCATTATAGTTCTGCGGCAGAAAGAGGAGATAATTGATCGAGCGCGCGGCATTTTTTTCAAACTTGAACCTTCTGGCTGTTTGCATCGAGGTGTTTGGCACAGCGTCTTGCCTGGCTGTTGTACATGAAGCAAGGATCAAAAGGGGCGCAACGGCAATGGAAAGCAAGCACTGAAAATGATCGCGAGATTTCAATTCACTTCTCCGACATATTCAATTTTCAAACCAAGACTTCATTCACTCACGTCAAAAAAGTACGTGCTTCATCAGGCAACTTTTTGTTTGAACCGCAAAGCGCACAGGGAGAACAGGAAAAGCCCCGTGGCCGCAAGGATCACCATGTTCAAACCAAGGTCGGAGAAAGTCGCGGCCCGCAACACGACTGCCCTCTCCAACTCGATGTAATAGGTGGCCGGGAGCGCTGAACCGATCGCGTAAAATATCCAGGGCATCGTCTCGCGCGGAAAAATAAACCCGGAAAAGAACACTGAGGGCAACAAGAAAATCATCGTCATCTGCAGCGCTTGAATCTGATTGGCAGCGCGGGTCGAAATGAGAAGCCCAAGACTAAGGAGCGCAAAGACGTAAAGAAATGTCGCAAACATTAGTGTGAAAATATTCCCCGCGATGGGCACTTGAAAGAGCCAGCGCATCACAGCAAAAAGACCCGCGCCCATTATCATGCCGATGACGAGATATGGCGTCAATTTCCCCAGCATCAGTCCGCACCGGGACAAAGGGCTGACCAGCAACTGTTCGAGCGTGCCCCGTTCCCGTTCGCGCACCAGCGACATCGCGGTGGCAAAACAGGTGGCGATCTGCAGTACAATGCCAATCACTCCCGGAATAAAAAAGTTCGGGCTGCGCATTTCCGGGTTGTAAAGGATTTGGGGGCGAATCTCGACAGGCAAGTCACGGATGCCGCTCTGTCGGGCGACTTCGAGCAAGGCGCTGCGAAGACCAACATTCAGGGCAGTATTTAATGAAGACGTAGCGATGGTAGAATTGGAGCCATCGATCAGGGCCTGGACGCGAGCGGTTCGTGCCGCCCGCAAATCCCGAGTAAATCCAGGCGGAATCTGCAAGCCTACGTACGCCCGGCCTCTACGAATCCCTTCTGCCAATTCCGACACGCTTTGAACCTGCCCGACTACTTTGAAAGTCTGAGTATTCACGAAGCGATCAATCAAAGCCCTGCTCTCGACAGTTCGATCCTCATCGAGCACAAGTGTGGCTATATGCTTTACGTCGGTGTCCAGGGCATATCCGAAAGCGATCATTTCAACGATTGGCGGGAAGAACATGAAAAAGAGAGTCAATGGATCCCGAAGAACAGTAAGGAATTCTTTATAAAGGATCGCGGTGTAGCCTTGGAAAGGGGTCTTCATTGCTATGAGTCCGGTGTTTCATTGGAGCTTAGCGCAACAAACACGTCCTCAAGTGAAGGGGCAATGGACCGAATATCCGCGTGCAAAATGCCTGCTTTGCGCAGAGCTTCACGCAAAACTTCCTCCGACAGAGATTGTTCCACAAGCAGATGCATCGATTGGCCAAAGACAGTCGCGGCGCGCACTCCTGGCAGACCGCGCAATGTCTGCAAGCCAAGAGTCACGTGTTCGCAAGTGATATCCAGCCTGCGAGTGCCAGGCGGATTGACAGTTGGCAACTGCTTCAATTCATCAGGCTCACCGCAAACGATCAACTTCGACATATAAATGTAACCGACGTGGGAACAACGCTCGGCCTCATCCATGTAATGAGTGGTTACGAATAGAGTCATCCCACGACCCGAGAACTCGAACAGGAGGTCCCACAACTCGCGCCGTGCGACCGGGTCGATGCCCGCGGTCGGCTCGTCCAAAAATAGCACGGTCGGATGATGCATGAGAGCGCACGCCATGGCGAGACGTTGACGCCAACCGCCTGACAACAGCCCTGAACGGCGGTTCAGATACGGCTCAATATGTGTCAGAGCGATCAACTCATCCCGCCGTTGCGCCAGGGTACTGCCTGTCAACCCATACAAACGCCCGTAAAACATCAGGTTCTCGTGCACGGTCAACTCGTCGTACAGCGAAAACTTTTGCGACATATAACCGATCAATGCTTTGATCTGCTCGGTTTGAGTCGCAACATCGAACCCGCCAATCCTGGCCCATCCCGCGGTTGGCTGAAGCAAACCGCAAAGCATCCGTATCACCGTCGATTTTCCGGATCCATTCGGACCGAGAAATCCGAAAATCGATCCCTTATTGATTTGAAAGCTCACGTGATCGACCGCGGTGAAATTTCCGAATCGCCTGGTTAGATCCTGGCATTCGATCATTTTCTCGAGGTTCATCTCGGCACATTCGGAAACGTCACATCGGCGGACATCCCTGCTCGGAGCTGCATCTGAGCATTGTTGAGCCTGACTTTCACACCAAAAACCTGTTTAACCCTCTCACCTACTGTTTGAACATTTCGCGGAGTGAATTCTGCCTGGCGGGCAATCTGTTCAATTGTTCCCTCGAACTGCTTCTCGGGGTCGGAATCCACCCGCACACCGGCCTTGTCACCGAGCTTAATTCGGCCCAGCCAGGGCTCCGGCACGAAGACCTTTACCCAAAGATGCTGTGGCAGGAGCAAAGTCGCCACCTCACGATTTGGACCCAGAACGTCGCCTGGTTTCACGCTGAGGACTTCGACGACACAATCCGAAGGGGCCGCAATCTGCATTTCACGAAGTTGCGCCTGAATTTCCGCCAACTGAGCTCGCGCGAGCGTAATTCGTTCAGGTCGCGTGCCCGCCAGGAGCAAGTCGTATCGACTTCGTGAAGCAAGTGCGTTCTTTTCCAGGGTTCGGGCGCGGGTGACGGCTTGTTCTCGTTCGGTTTCCGAAATCGTTTTTTGGGCGAACAAGGCCTCCGCTCTCTTAGCATCGGCTCGGGCCTGTGCCAATTCTGCCTCTATCGCTTCCCAGTCATGTTTGGCTGTCTCTAATTCCTGCGAGCGCGGGCCAGCCTCAAGTTCCGCCAGTTGCGATGCAGCCTGTTCACGTCGTGCGCGCAACTCTTCGGCATCAAGTTGCATGATTGGCTGACCATTTGTGAGCGAGTCTCCCTCATTTACAAAGATTTTGGCGACTCGGCCTCCATAACGCGAAGCCACCCTGACCTCATCGGTTTCGATGGTCCCGGAGACAGTTGGAGGAGAATGAGAATTCTTTGAACAAGCTCCCAGCAGAAATGCCACGGTGGCGACCGCAAGAACGATCAATCCTCTTCCAGTTGTGCATTGCGCCTGGGAATGGAATGCCAGCACGATGGGATCAATCGGAATTACCAACAGCTCGCAACCGCTTCAGCGCATCGCCAGGAACATCGAAGCCGCGACCACCGGTGCCTCCCATCTCAACGATATACAATTGCGTGCCGGCGAGTGTTTCGCATAGGCGGAAAACTTCATCGAAATAGTCGCTCTCGAACGTCTTGTCCTTGTACTCCTTCAGATGCACGGTTCTGGCCTGACCGGGAAATTTCTTTAGCATGCCTACAGGATCGCCCTTGCCAGACAGGCAATTCCCAACATCCATTTGCATATTTACTTCCGGAACCGTTCGGCTGAAAAGCAGGTCCCAGGCGAAGCGCCCTTTTATTCGGATAAAATCGTGATCGTGGGCATGGTAGCCGACAAACAGATCATGCGGTTCGCATTTCGAAGCGGTTTCGTTTAAAAAATCAGCGAGTTCGGTGATAGTCCTTTCGGCCTTCATCTTGTCCTTGGCAGATACAACGTTCAGATACTGACTGCCCAGAGTCAGATTATTTTCGATTGTGCGCTGGAGATTTTTCGGCTCGAGCGCTTTCAATTCCAGATGCATGCCAAAACATCCCAGGCCGTTGTCATCGAGAAGTTTCCTCAATTGTGCTGCCGAATAGTTCTTATAGACCTTTGCTGTTCCGCTATAAGCCCAAAATTCGACGCCCTCGTATCCAAGTTCTTTGATCTTTTTCAATGTGCCGGGGACGTTGCGCGAAAACTCGGAACGAACCGTGTATAATTGAAACCCGATAGGAATTTTGCTTTTTGTCACAAGAGATTGTTTTATCGTTATCTCTGCTTAATTTGGCGGCCGAAATAATTCAAGGCGATTCCCGGCTCAGTGGAACAGGTGAGGGAAATATTTATGCCTCTACGGGCGCGGGTAGGATGGAAACCTGGACAAATCCAGCCACTGAAGTTGGTATTTGCGCGGGTCAAGGCGCTCCTGGCGGCATAATTCATCCATGTCGGCTTGCATGGCGACTGACCCTCCCGATGTAGAACGCCCGTGCACGAAAATCAGTTCGCCCGGGATCGGCAGCATATCCGGGGATCCAGAATCGCCTCCTTTCCAGGTATTGCATGTAAAGCCGGGGATGTCGGCGCTCACCTGGCCTGTTTGCTCCGTTTTCAGAATCGGCCTGCGATTTGCCGGCGCTTCGGGATACCTGGCGTAAAGATCGTCGAAATTAACAACTCGCATCGGTTCAATGCCAATGGGCAGGTCCTTGGATAGCAGCATAATGGTGTAATCGCGCGGCATGGCTTCGGTGTAAGTCCGGACTACATTCCTGAGAACTGTGGCCTCGATCACCGTGTTGTCGGCAGTAACAAACCAGATTTTTTTGCCGGCAACATTTTTGTTGAACCCGTCGGGACCCATTCCATGACCACGCGCGTAGGCATGACGCCGTGTCAAAGCGGTGACCGGCACTTGTCCCACACCACTCTCAACCTGCCAACATGGACTGAGTGCGGTAAAACCTTTCATCCCAAAAATGAGCGATTGAGGATTCCAGGTGACTTCGGGCGGACTGTTTGGCCACCCGATTGAGTGAGAGCGGGTGGACCAGATGGTCATGCTCTTGCCATTGGTATGAGCGAGCAGGTTTGTCCAAACCAGGTTCGGAAGAGATCCTGGAAGGTAATGATGAAACACTTTGTTGGTGTATGGGATGGGATCAGTTGATGAAATTGTGGTCTGCAAAATGATCGTCCCATAAAAAACCGCAGGTCCGTTAGTGTACCATCCAATAATTTTCGGGTTCTCTGGCGAGGGCCCTGAAGAGCCGAACGACGCACAACTGATACATATGAACGCCGGCACACAAAAACTCGCCTTACGGCATAATTCAAAATACCGCTTCATTCCGGCTCGGCACTTCCCTCTAGAACCAGACCTTTTGTTGTTGGAAACATTTCGTACCATAAAGCCAGCACGTCCCGCAGATGCCTGGCGTAACGGAAATGCGCTCCCAGTCCGGTGCGCAGTTCCGCTTCATAGATGAACTTATCAGCAGTGGTCGTGTGTTCAAACAGATATTCCGTGCCGAGAAGCGACCAATAAATATAGGAGGGCTCACGCTTCCTTAATATCTCAAGAGACTTTGCCGAAGCCGCTCGTCCAAGCTCGGCATACTTAAGCAAAATTTTCCCGTGCGCGTTCGCGTCAGGCGGAATTTGATCTTCGGCAAAGTAAAAACCTCGAGGGACCTGCGGACAATATTTGCTGCCGGTGCGATGTCTATTCAGATCCCGGATCTCGGCAAAGCCAATAGCCGGCCAACCGAACCGAACGGCGGTTCTTTGCAACCAACTGCCAATCGGGGCGTAGCGATTCGCGTGATGGCTCAGGGCTTTTGCTGTTTCCTCTTCCGGTTTGCCCTCGGGCGGCAGAACTGAAAGAAATGGGCTGATGGAGCTGGATCGAGGGGCGCCAGGAATGTCCAAATCGCCGCTCTTTGTGGCGAGATCCACAAGCTTTTGGAATTCATCATCGAGGGCATTCTTATTAGCCTCCGTTTGCCGGGCATATTTCATCATTCTCGGGGCAGAAATCTCGAGCTCTTTGCGAATCAATTCCCCCAACTGCCGCGGCTCTGGCAATGGATGGGAAAGGAGGAATTGACAAAGATTCACCCAACCCCTGGCGGACATGATCAGCATGACATTCGTCGCCGCGGCAACAGGCAGAAGGTATCGCGCCCTGTCGAAAGCGTAATTGCGCTTCATCCGAGCCACCTTTTTGCGCGCAGTGTCTGAAGCATCGTTGAGCAAAGAGTTCGGAATGCCCATAGCGCCTGGATTCTGACTCGCCAACTCTTCCCAAATGTTCAAGCACGCCTGGTAACCCTCAAAGGATTGATGCATCAACTCGCGCCATTGTTCGATATGCGAACCGGGAATGCCGAGCACATCAGGCGAAATGAGGCCATCGATTGAGATTTTGATGTAACGGGTCGAGGACTCCTGTCCCCCCGCAGTCGGGCACAGTGTCCAGATATAAAACGCAAGCCAAATGGAAACACCATCGATGAACATTGCCACCGGAACCATGTCAGCAATCGATTGATGGCCGTAATCGACCATCCGAAAAATTGAATCGACGGATTTTTCAAGGTTGTTCGGATCGATCTTCGAGAGGATTGATTCAAGCCCTTCATTGTTCCGCGAATACCGCGCCCCGCTGGCCGCGAGTAATTCCGGAGTCAGCGCAGGTCGCCCCGCTTTTTTCGATGCTTCGCTGGGACAAACCGCAACTTGCGTCACTTTCATGGGCGGCATTATGGCGAGAACAAATTGCGATGCAAATATGTGTTCGGGCCGAGATGTGGTAGAATCTGGAATGGGGAAATCGGCAATCCGAGTTGGCAAACGAAGCATCACCGTTTCAAACCTCGATAAGGTCCTGTACCCGGGTGGGCGATTCAACAAGGCGTCGGTGATCGAATATTATTCCAACATTGCGCCGGTTCTGTTGCCTCACTTTAAGAATCGGCCGGTCACACTTGTGCGTTATCCCGATGGAGTATTCAAAGAATCTTTTTACGAGAAGAATGCCCCTGGGTTTACGCCAAACTGGGTGAAGACCTTTCCCGTACCCAGGAGCGAGGGAGGCAAGATCAATTACATTCTGATCAACGATTTGCCTACGCTGGTGTGGGTCGCGAATCTTGCCGCCCTCGAACTCCATCCCTTTCTTCACCGCGCGCCGAAGATCGATACTCCGACTCATGTGGTATTTGACCTCGACCCTGGCGAAGGGGTGGACATTCTCGGCTGCGCTGAAGTCGCGTTCATGGTAAAAGAAGTGCTGGAAAAGCTAAATCTAACCGCTTTTGCAAAAGTTTCCGGCTCGAAAGGCATTCAGATTTATGTGCCGCTCAATAGGGCCGTAACCTATGATCAAACTTCCCGCTTTGCCCGGACTACCGCCGAACTGCTGATGCGAGAACAACCCGGTCGAATTGTTTCAGAAATGGCAAAATCTTTGCGAACCGGCAAAGTTTTCATTGATTGGAGCCAGAACAATCGCAGCAAAACGACGGTTGGCGTGTACTCACTCAGAGCCAAGCGCGAAAGGCCATTCGTTTCCATGCCGGTCGAGTGGGATGAATTAAAGCGGGCAATCGCATCGAAAAAGACGGAGCGCTTGTTTTTTTCGCCGCAGGCGGCACTGGATCGAATCCGGGAACAAGGCGATTTGTTTGCGCCCGTGCTGAAACTAAAACAGCGATTGCCCGAATCGTTTCGCGATGCGGTTGAGGAGCCAAGCCCTGCCCCGAAATCGTTGGCCGAATATGCGGCCAAACGGCAGTTCAGCAAAACTTCCGAACCCGTCCCTGAACTGCCAAGGCGAAGCGCGCAGGGAAGCCGCCGCCGCTATGTCATTCAAAAACATGCGGCCCAGCATTTGCATTATGATCTGCGCCTGGAAATGCACGATGTTCTTAAATCCTGGGCCGTTCCCAAAGGGATGCCGTTACGGCACGGGGAAACAAGAAGCGCCTTTGCGACTGAGGACCACCCGATCGAGTACCTCGAGTTCGAAGGTATTATTCCCAAAGGCCAATATGGAGGTGGCACGGTGATGGTTTGGGATATCGGGACTTACGAGAAGGTGGAAGGAAATTATTATGCCGGCGAGCTGAAGGTCTATCTGACGGGACACAAGTGCAAGGGCGAATGGACACTGCAGCGAGCAAACCGCAACCGGGGGAAAGAGAATGCCTGGCTGTTGATAAAAACAAGTGGTAGCGCAAAGAAACTCGCCCCAAAAACTGAGGGACTCTCGGCCTTGTCACGCCGCAGCCTGGAAGAAATCGCCCACGGGAACAGTGTTGTTTGGCACAGCAATCGAGAAGGACAACCGCTCTCTCAATCAGACGAAACCGCAACAAAGAAAGCTTCTGAGACTCGGTCTGGCAGGCGGCGACGAACTTCTATTTCAAAACAATCAAAGAACCGCCTGCAGCAACCGCCAGACTTCGTGGCGCCAATGAAGGCAACCCTGGTTCAAACGCTGCCCGGCGGTCCGGAATGGATTTACGAAGTCAAATGGGATGGTTACCGGGCCCTGGGAGTGAAAGGTGGCGACCAGGTGCGGCTGTTATCGCTCAAGAATAAAGATTTAACGGCCGATTTTCCGAGTGTCGCCGAAGCCGTGCAAAGCGTTCGAGCGAATACAGCCTTACTCGATGGTGAGATCGTCGCCTTGAATGAGCGCGGTGTGCCTTCGTTTCAAGCGCTGCAGAACAGAGCCTCTCTCAGCAACGATTGGACAATTACCTATTACGCGTTCGACCTGCTGAATCTTGAAGGCGAGGACCTCAGAAAACTGCCGTTGGAACAAAGAAAAGCCAGGCTACAAGAGATTCTGGAAGGTTCAGCGGTTCGTTTCAGCGCAAATATGCCAGGCAAACCGGCTGAGATTGTTGAAGTTGTCAAACGCGCCGGACTGGAAGGAATCATCGCGAAACAAAAGGACTCCACTTACATCGGAGGAACGCGTTCACGCGCCTGGCAGAAGTTCAAACTTGCTCAGTCGCAGGAGTTCGTGATTGGCGGATACAATCCCGAAGGCAAAACTTTTTCTTCGCTGCTCGTCGGATATTATGAAGGCGAGTCACTGATGTTTGCGGGCAAAGTGCGGCAGGGATTGAACCCGCCACTGCGCAACTCTCTCAGGAAAGAGTTTACACCGCTGGAAATTATTGAGTGCCCATTTGCCAATCTCCCAACAAGCAAGACCGGCCATTTTGGCGAAGGCATCACCGAAAGCGACATGATCAAACTCCGGTGGATGCGTCCGAAGCTCGTGGCCCAGGTGAGCTTTACTGAATGGACAAGTTATGGATTGCTTCGACATGCAACCTTCCTTGGCTTGCGAGAAGATAAAGATCCAAAGGAAGTAGTAAGAGAATCTGTGGGCTCCGTTGAAACAAAATAATTTGTTCAACGCAGGACAATGCCGTGGGGTCCCCGCCTACTTTTCCAGCGAGGCTTTTGATAGGAAACTTAAGAAAGGTGAATTTCAACCGTTAACAAAAGAAACTTATGAGCACGGCCCAGCAGCAATATTCAAAATATGTCAGCGTCCCATCCGATGAAGGCATTCGAGTTGACAAAGCCATCACGATCGAAAAACCAATCGACCAGGTCTATCAGTTTTGGCGTCGATTTTCGAATCTCCCCCGTTTCATGCGACACCTCGAATCGGTCAGCGTCCAGGACGACTGCCATTCCCATTGGGTGGCTAAAACCCTGGCCGGCAAAACTGTGGAATGGGACGCGGAAATAATTGAACAGCGAGAGAATGAAATGATTTCGTGGCGTTCCCTGCCAGGAGCCGACGTGGATAACGCCGGGTCTGTATGGTTCACGCCAGTGCCGGGAGGACAAGGCACGGTCGTTCGGGTCGAAATGAAGTATATCCCTCCTGCGGGCAAGGCAGGCGCATGGCTTGCTAAGCTTTTTGGGAGGGATGCCGAATCCGAGATCGGTGACGATCTTAACCGGTTGAAGACTTTTCTTGAAACGGGGCGGGTGCCTGAGAAGAGGACCGAATCCGGCTGGGTGCATCGAGTAGGCGCGGTCAGCCAAAATGCTGTGGAAACAATGGATGATTGCGTTCGCAGGAACGCTTGGACAGCGCTGGCATCTGTAGCCGTTGCCGGACTGGCATTAGGCTTCCTTCTCGGCTGGCGCATGGCCCAGGACGCGTAGCCACAGAACAGGCTCGCGTCTCGATAAGCATGTTTCAGAAAGAAAAGAGAGCATTCCCGAATTATTTCAATACCGGGCTTCTTTCCACGCTTTTGCCTACCAACCAACCTAACAGGGTGAAAGCGGTCCAGGCAGTTCCGGGCACGTAAAGAGCAAATTCAAATAACCCCTGCACTGCCCAGACCAAAACACCGATCCAGACAGCAAAATAAAGCCAATCGGTCACTCCTGTGTCATTCGGACGTTTGTGCGATTGAACCGCAACCGAAATTTGGGCGCCGGATTTAATTCCATAAGCTTTGCGTAAGGTAAGCCCAAGCGCAGCAATCATAAAACTCGTGTATGCCAGAAAACCGGGAACGCCTGAATCGGATGCCTGTTCGAGGTAATCGTTGTGCACCAGCCTTGAGGGCTCGGACTCCGGCCGTTTTATTTGCTGGTATGGAATGAAAAAGGTGCCCGGTCCGGTCCCCACCCATGGATGTCCTCGCGCGGTTTTGAGCGCCGCTTCCCAGTAATCAAACCTGGCGCCGACGCTCGTCGCGCCTCGTTGAAAAAAGGCAGAGTATTTCCAAAAGAACCCGGCGAGGCCTGCGACAACGATTCCGGAGGCGACAACCAATTTAATCTGCTTGCTCAACTGCAGTCGCATCAGCGTCAATACAATCGCAAGTACAGCGAGCAACCAACCTCCTTTGGAACCGGACCAATACAGGCAAGCCAAACCACCCAAAACGATAAGTCCTTGCAAGAACCATTTGGCTGCTTTGGTCAGGTATTGGCTGACGTTCTCAATGAGTCCCAGCGCAATAGGCAACAATAGCAAAATCGCCCCGGCAAGAGCATTGGGATAGAACAACGTGCCGAAGATGCGGTTACTCGACATTTTTTTCAAATAGCCCGGCGGAATCTCCTTGAGGTCAGGATAAATGTATTGAAAGAAATAACGGCGAGTAGCTTCCAGACCTCCAAAATGCTGCTCCCATCCGGCCACCAGCACCAGCAAGAAGCCGCAAAGAAGCCCAATCCAAAACCAGCCGGTGCGCGGCGCCTGACTAACACCAAAGCAACCAATCACGAAGCACACAACACAGGCAGCAAAGTGTTTCAATGTGGAATTCGTCCATTCCTGGTTCAGGGTATTGATTGAACTCATTAGCTGCCACCCGAACCATGCCAAGAGGAACGCAAGCAGCCAGCGCTGGACGGGTAATTTCCATTCAGCGGAAATGAGTCCGACCACAGCGATCACGGTCAGCAAGGCAAAGGCCCACGAAGCCGGCCATGGATACCCGAGGAAAAATTCATATATATTCGTCGGAGAATTGACCCAGTGCTCGAAAAGAAGCGGGTTGCCAAACTTCAAAAGGGATAAACCCAAAAACATCCCCAGGAGGGCTGCCGCAACAATCGAACCTTTGCGCGGCTTCTCAGAAACTTTTTCGGATTGTTGGCCTCGCTCTGGTGCAGCGCTTCTTCTGGCATGCGCGCGCATAAAAGAGAAATTTTGAGGCGGCGATTCCTAGAGATTTAACTTTAGAAGAGCAACTTCCAAAGCCAGCGCTTCCTGAACGTTCGTAAACAGGAGCCTTTGCAAATTCTCTATGATTTCCAAATTCGCAATCGCTTGTTCTGGCGAAATCTTTTCCGCAACCTTTGCTCCACCGCTTAAGCCCGGAAAGCCAAGTAGTCCGGCCAAAGGGGATCGGTCTGACACCTCATGAGGATGGGGCTGGCGGCTGCGCGAGCCTAGGCTTTGCAGCCAGACATCGCGAAGCCATCTCTGGAGTAAAGCCACCCAATCCTGTCGCTGCCTTCGATATTCCGCTTCGATCGCGGCTTTGAGTTCTTCCTCCCATTTATCCTGCACGTGCCGCTCTGCATCCGGATACTGTTCCAGGGGAGAGCGGGCTTTGAGAACCTTTTCAATTGCTTCGCGGGTTTCATTGAGTTTCTGGAGCAGGACATCCAGCAGCCGGTAACGTCCCAAAAGACTGGTTGGGCGTGAAGCCGCCACCTCGCTAAAAGTCTTCAACCAGGAAAGCTGATCTTCGCTCGGACGTGGATCTCCTTCGCCGCCAAAATTGAGTCTGAAACAGCGCGAGAGGATGGTGTCGAGTATGCGCTGAGGGTCGCTGCTCAGCAGCAACAGCACGGATTTGGCAGGAGGCTCCTCGAGTGTTTTAAGAAATGCATTGGCTGCTTCTACTCGCAATCGATCCGCGGCCACAATCACTGCCACTTTATGCTCTGCCTCATTTGGCTTGAGTTGAACTTCGCGCATCACGTCACGAATCTGTTCAACTGTGATGATGCGCGACCGGGACTCGGGCCGAACCCAATGCACGTCGGGATAATTGTTGTTTTCTACCCTGCGGCAGGTGAGACATTCGTCACACGAATCAATGGCAATTCCCCCCTTTCTGATCGGATTCTGGCAATTTAGAGTCATCGCCAGCGTTCGCGCCACCGACTCCAATTCTTCAAGCTGATGACCGCTGAAGAGGTAACCATGGGCCAGGCGGCCTCGTTCCAGCGAGCGTTGAAGCAACTCAATCCCTTGCTGGTGACGCGAAAAATTTCTAAAAGCCATCGCAGAGCAATCATGCTGAAATGAAATGCAAGGAACAATTCATTTCCACTTTGACGTAGCGCCAGAGTTGCACTCTGCCCTATCGCAGATTTCAATCTACGAATCCAAAGACACTGCAAGGAAAGCCAGTAATTTGACTCGCGACGTCAAATCACCTGGCTTGGCCTTCCCCATTGCTGCTAATCAGACAAAACCCCGCCCCAACTCGAAGGATCCACATCATCGATTGTTTGAGAAAACGTCCAGACGTGACCTCCCAAATCCTCGGCTGTATATTGTCTTTCACCAAATGGATAGCTCTCCGGTGGACGCATGATTTGCACGCCCGCGGCTAATGTTTTCGCATAGTGCTCATCAATATCTTCGATTCGCACTAAAATGGAATGAGCAGAGTCGGCTTTGCCTGTGCTCGAAGCGCGCTCGGTAACTACCACCGCCCCATCGCCAATCAAAAGCTGAATACGATGGTTGGCGATTCGGAGACGTTCGCGGAAGCCGAAGTTGTCGCACAACCATTTCGCCGCTTCCAGGACATCACGATATCCAAGTTCCGGAATGACCCCTGCACTGGGGATAGATCGGTTTCGGCGCATGAGTGGATGATGAACGGATCTTGTCAATGGTCAATTAGCATGCAGGAGAAGGGCAGTTGAAATTGGGCCCCTTACTCGAACTGCCACAGGTTTTATCCATCTCCTCTCCCGATCTGCGCAAGCTGTTTCGGGGTTAGGAGCCATTTCAGAACAGAATGGGGGTCGATCCTGGCAGATTTGTTTACAACTTTGGCCAGGCCGCCTTTTTTCATTTGTATGGGAAGGTTGGTATGACCCGAAATGAGCCATGAGATCAAACCGCTCAAGAATGGTTCATGCCCTACCAGCAGCATGCTTGCGGAGTGAGTCTTTTGGCTGTTCAAAAGCTCGACGAGGCCGGCTGGATTTGCACCGGGCGTTAACTCGTCCAGTAAAGTCAAACGCGTCGGCAGGTTCAGCGTTTCTGTTACGATCTCGGCCGTTTGGCGCGCGCGTTTATACGGGCTGGAGAAAGCGATTTCAAATTTCAAATCAAGGAGGTCAATGGCGCGCGCGATGATCCGCAATTTGGCTTTCCCTTCAGTCGTGAGCGGGCGATCTGCATCGTCAGGATAACCTGCGGTCCCTGGCTCAACAGCCTCACCGTGTCGCAAAATGAAAATGTTCATGGGCTCGATGCGCAAAAACGTGCGAGTTTCCCCTCATAGGAAGCGAACCTGCTGTTCAAACGATTGCCGAGGCATTAACAGTATTAAACGCATCGGCCTACCTTGTATATGCTTGAGGCGGAGGCCGTGTAACTACCGTCACTTGCGCAGGAACCCCCTGACGTAAATAATCCAACAGCAATCGTTGTCCGGGATTGTGCGAGCCAATCGTTTGCCGAACCTGGGCGATATTGGTCATCGATTGGCCATCGATGCGAAGAATGACATCTCCGCTTTGGAGTTGGGCTTCTGCTGCCGCGCCATCGGCGGCAACGCTATTGATAACGACCCCTGCAGCTTGCGCCTGCGGGTTTGTCAGATCCTGGGGAGCTGTCGAGAGAACAACGCCAATGTAAGAATTAAACGGGGGTGGTGGACCCTGGCTGAGGTCGATCGGAAATGTTGCGCGGAAACTTGCTCGATCCTTTTCCATCGTCGCCAGCATGCTCTGGAAATGTTGGTTCTGGGACACAAGTTGCCTGACCGATTCCTGCTGCACAGCTAAATTGGTTTGCAAGGCTTCCATGCTTTGGACCCTTTCGCGGAGCTGATGCAACTCGTTTCGCAGACGAAGCAAATCGCGGCTGTCGCTTATCTGAGGGTCCGATGCCCTATTCGGTTCGAATTGTGAGGGAACTGCTTGCTCCTGTTCAACCGGCTGATCCTGCGGCGCTAGATTTTCGGCCACCTTTTGGCTTTCGGCTTTGAGACGGAGAATGGCTCTTTGTTGCGCCGCGATAATTGTCAGCAGCGCTGCTAAAAGGAGAAAAGCTCCCCAACGTGCCATCTTGCCGGACGCATTCATTTAATAAACGGCCGAGATAAATAGATCTTTGCTCTGTATCCCCCTGAATTCAAGTTATTTGATGTTTTACGTTTCAGTGATCTCATTCGCAGAGGGTTTGGCAAGAAGGGCCGCCTGCGGTTTTTCTGGTCTTGGTCGAGGTTTTTGCGTCGCCAAAATAAAGACATAAACCAGGCCCGAAATTATGATTGCGAGAATCAGGATCCAAAACACCGCTTCAAGTTTCTTCTTTCGACGCCGGATTCCTGCTGCTTGTTTTCTAGTCAGAGCTTTTCTCACGGCCTGGGGCGGCGTTGCCATGGCGGAGGATGTGGCTGAATGCTGGGACGGGTTCGCCGCCGCCGCCGGCGTGCTTTGGGTCGCCGGCTGCGTCAATCTTCTACCCCGGTAAGGCAAAGCGCCGAAATGACTTCTGCGGCGTGGCCGCGGGTGGCCGATTGGTAAATTGATTTCCCACATGGAGGAACGCAGGATCTCCTCCACAGTCCGTCTATGGCCCGGGAGTCGTTCGGGCGGAACTGAATCGCCCAACGTCGCCAGAGTCATGGTTACCGACCAAAAACCGGCCGAACTTTTATGCGAGCGGATGAATTGCAACCACGTGTTTCCAATTTTTTCCCGACCGAACGCTCCCGGTGCCAAAGCGGGCGATTCGATCTCAATTGTATGAGTAATCTGAATTGGCCAGGGCAAGCCAAATGGGGCGCGCCTGGGACCTTCCTCAGGCATTGCCAGGAAACCTCGAATCAAAGTGTTTGGAATGACGAAGCGGCAATACCCCGCCTGGGAGTGAGGCTGCAAACAGCCAGTGATCCTGAACACATCGACTCCCACAAACTCGTTTTCATCGCGATCATCACGAAACTGAAATTTTCCATCCCGCTGAATATTAGCATAGCGCTGGGCGCATCTTTGAAGATTTTCTTTGGCAAATTCTTCGATTCCCCGTCCAGCGATGTCCGCTCGGAAACCATCCGCGAAAGTTCCAGTTCCCGTAAATACCATCGCCAGCAGCGATTGATCTTCTTGTGTATCCAGCAAAATTGTTTCTTTCAATTCAAGCGAGCCGCTGAAGGCTGAAGCTCGCGGAGCGGGGATCAAGCTTGTCGAACTGCGGTCTATCGGCAACCCAACACCGAATTCAGGACAAACCCGGCCCAGCGGTCCGCCACCCTGAAACCGCAAAGTCGCATCGATCCAGCGGCTGACTCCATCAACTTGAAATTCGACCACCACATGGTTGAATAGCTCGGGCATGGGAAGCAATTGCTCGACAGTTTTTCTCAAGCGTGTATGGACCAGCACCGGCCGAGCCGGCACTCCGAGCCGTTTCAATAAATGGACCAGCAGAAATGCAAGATCCTTGCAATCCCCAAATCGCCTCCGCGCAACGGTAGTCGCCGTCGTGGGCACATGGGCGCCCAACTCGAGATCGAGGCTCAAATAGCGGTGCTCATCCTGGACCAGGCGGATAGCTCGTTCGATTCGCCCCAATAATGTTTTTTCTGCGCCGATTATTTCTTCCGTAATCTGGTTCAGAACCGGATCCTCCAACTCTTCCCGCCATGCCTCGGCAAAGGCTACAGCTACCGTTTTCCAATCCGGACAATCCGTCACTTGCACCCACGGATAATCCATGAACCATTCGGGGGTACTCGGCTCGGACTTTTTTCCGTTGTACCCCGTGCCTGCCCAGCGCCAGATGAGTTCGTCTCCTTCTTCGCTTTCACTGAGTTTCAGTTCAGAGCCATGCGATTTCCATTTTATTGGGCGCGACTTGAGAAAGCGAAAAGAGAACAGATATTTGGCGACACCAAAGCTTCCAGGCAAAGAAAACAAAATTCCATAATGATCCGACAGAAGCAAAGGTCGCGTCTGGATGGTATAACATGTTTCAATCACATCACCCAACCGAACGTCCTCGAGCAGCAACAAAACAGTGTTTTGGCCGTCGAGCACAAATCCTTCCAGCCCTTCCTCGCGCTGTAGAATCCTGAGCTTGTCACTTTGGGCCTGATCGAAATGATTTTGCCCACGATGAATCCGAATCCAGTGCAGGTTCAGAGTTTGTGAGCGAGGATCGATCCGCACCCGCCATTGCGATTCCTGCTGGACGGCTTGAATGGTATCCAGGCGAATCGCGGCATGAATACACATCTCGCGCGTTTCTGCATGAACCTGCCAACTCATCAAGAGGTAAGTCAGATGAGCCGGGTTTTCGGCCTTATGACCAGGATCGTACTGCTCGATTGTCATCCACGATGGCGCTGGACAAATCCGAACTCCTTCCCGGGCGCTAGCTGAACCGTCCTTAGATTTTTCCGAGTTGGAGTCGCCCGTCATAGATGAAACCGTTTTCCGTGCGGCGTGTCCCCTGTTTCACTCCCCCAGGCGCTTTAAACGTACCCAAAATCAGGCCGCGCGTCATAGACGACGCAAGCCAGCTTCAAAGGCACAGGGGCTATACTCACTGTCTTAAATAATGGAGGAGCCATTTCAAATGAGCAAGCTTGGGATTTCATAAGTCTCGGGGCACTGGACGCCCCAGAGTCGCAGTGTTACTCTGCCAAAGCATGATTGTTGACCAGGCAAGGACAACCCGGTAAAAAGGGCGCCCATTAGCTATCAAAGTCCAACAAGCGATTCTGCTACGAAAACTGCTCCTCCCGGGGCGGCAAACGTCTATTCAAGGAAAAATCCTTTCCTGGCCGAAATCACCCGGCATGATCGATTAACTAAACCTGGCTCGCTCAAAGATACACGCCATTTCGTGATCAATCTTGCCGGCAGTGGGATTTCCTACACCCCCGGAGATTCACTGGGCGCTTTTGGACGCAATCCGCCAGGGTTGGTTGATGAACTTATCACTCTGCTCGGTTTCGATCCCGGCACGCCAGTTAAAACTCCAAAAGGCCAGCAATCCAGTTTGCGTCAGACCTTGCTCGAGGATTACACACTCAACCGGGCTAACCGCAAGGTCATGTCTGGACTGGCCGAACGCATCCCCCAAGGCGAGCAACGGAACCGATTGATGGAAATTGTGGATAACAGCGAGGTCCTTAGTGAGTATATTTATTCACGGGATTATGTTGATATTTTCAAAGATTTTGATGAAGCGTCCTTCGAGTCACCTGAGATCCTTCTATCACAGCTCACCCCAATAGTGCCCCGGCTTTATTCGATTGCCTCCAGCCTGGCGGCTCATCCGGCGGAAGCCCATCTCTGTATTTCAGTGGTTCGCTACGAAACCCATGGCAGGGACAAAAAGGGATTGGCCTCGGGCTTTTTTGCGGATCACACCGAACTCTTCTCCAGAAATATTCCGGTCTATGTTCAGGAATCGCGGACTTTCCGCCTGCCAAAAGATCCTTCTCGTGATATTATTATGGTTGGGCCGGGCACCGGCGTCGCACCCTTCAGAGCTTTCCTTGAACAACGCGCGCTCGAAGGAGCTCCGGGGAGGAATTGGCTCATCTTTGGAGAACAACATCGCGCGACCGATTTTCTCTACGAAGACGATTTGCTGAATCAAAAGAAAAAAGGAACACTGCACAAGCTCGATCTGGCTTTCTCGCGCGACCAGGAGCAGAAAATCTATGTCCAACATCGGATGTTGGAGAATGCGCGTGAATTATGGGCCTGGATTCAGGGCGGGTCCTATTTTTATGTCTGCGGAGATGCCAGGCGCATGGCGAAAGATGTTCACCAGGCCTTACTGGAAATTGCTCAAAAAGAAGGGAATATGAGCGCCGAGACCGCTGGCGCGTATGTGAACCAAACACTCATGCGGACCGAGGCGCGATACTTGAGGGATGTGTATTAACCCTTTTCCAGCCGCGCCAATAGTTCCTGCGCCAACAACTCGTAGGCCGCCGCTCCGGAACTATACTTGTCATAGTGAATGATCGGTTTGCCGAAGCTTGGAGATTCGGCCAGGCGTGTGCTGCGGGGGATCATGGTTTCAAACACGCGATCTCCAAAATGTTCTCTCACTTCCGATACGACCTGTTGGGCCAGCTTCGTCCGGCTGTCGTACATGGTCATGACCACTCCTATCAGTTCTAATTTCGCATTAAGCCCATTTTCGTGGAGCTGCGTCATAATGCGATTGAGCATCGAAATGCCTTCCAGCGCGTAATACTCGCACTGGAGCGGAACCAGGACAGAGTCGGCTGATGCCAAAGCGTTCAGGGTCAAAATGCCAAGCGATGGAGGACAGTCCACCAGTATCAAATCGAAACGCTGGGACTCAATTACTGGCGCCAGCGCTCGGCGGACTCGCTCCAAATGGCCATCCATCCGCGCCAATTCGAAATCCAGACCGCATAAATCGACTTCGCTTGGAATGACCTCCAGACGCTCGAAGCTTGTGCTGCGGATTTTTTCCAACAAAACTCCTTCACCCAGGAGTGGCCGATATGCGCTGCCCCCTTCGGTTTTTTCCAATCCCAGGCCGCTGGTTGCGTTTGCCTGAGGATCCAGGTCAAAAAGAAGCACTCGTTTCCCAACTACAGCGACGCAAGCCGCCAAATTAACTGCCGTGGTAGTCTTCCCCACGCCCCCTTTCTGGTTGGCAACTGCGATAACTTTGGTCGGCACCCAGCAGGTTTAATCAAATGCGGAGTTTCATTCAAGACTTGCCGGAACTCTTTGGTTGCACCCCAGATTCCCGATCGGGTTCCGATCTGCGCGACTGCATACGTCGTGGGCAACATGGATTGCATGCCCTCTTGCGCACCCCATTTCTGAGGTCTATCTTGACCCGCATTCCAATAAGACGCGACGTTCGCGAAACAGGAGCAAAAACTATGATGACCAGACGCCGAGCAATCAAGACCACGCTGATAAGCACCGCAGCCTGCGCAACAGTTTCATCAATTTATTCAACCTGCACGCAAGCGGCTGAAGCTCCGCCCCCAACAGGCCCTTTTACCCTGCCACAACTGCCGTATGCATTTGATGCCCTGGAACCACATATCGACGCCCGCACCATGGAAATCCATCATGACAAACATCACGCTGCATACGTCACCAATCTCAACAAAGCAGTGGCGGATTACCCTGAGCTGGCGAAAAAGCAAGTTGAGGAACTTTTGAGAAGCTTGAACACAGTACCCGAAAAAATCAGGACCGCAGTCCGCAACCAGGGCGGTGGTCATAGCAATCATAGCCTTTTCTGGCAAATGATGAAAAAGGATGGCGGCAGCGAGCCTAAAGGAGAATTGGCGACCGCGATCGATAAGTCATTCGGAAGCTTCTCCGGATTCAAGGAAAAGTTCACTGAAGCGGCAACGAAAGTATTTGGCAGCGGCTGGGCCTGGCTCCAGCGCAATCGTGATAAGACCGCAGGAACGAGTTTAACGATTTCCTCAAGCCCCAATCAGGATTCGCCAATCATGTTCTCGACTGAAAATGAAGTGTTCGCAAAACGTTACGGGCTAAAACCCGAGGATGTTGCCAAATCCATGGGCGTACCCGTGCTCGGTTTGGATGTTTGGGAACACGCTTACTACCTCAAATACCAAAACCGCCGCCCCGAATATATCGCCGCATGGTTCAACGTTATTAACTGGGATTTCGTCTCCGAGCGTTTTGCTAATGGTTGAAGCTTTGAGCGACGTAGAGCAAGCCGGACAGTGATTAGCCGCATCTGGCGACAAGCGCTCCCGTGGATTCTCCTTTCGAAGAAATCCACAATCTGATTCCTCTTTAGACCCAGGAATTTGTCTGGCAGCATTAGGGACGTGTTCGCGTTTGCGCTGACGATATTCGCTGGAGCCTTTCTGCTTTTCCAGGTGCAGCCGCTCCTCGGCAAATATACTTTGCCGTGGTTCGGCGGCGGGCCAGGCGTTTGGACTACGTGCATGTTGTTCTTCCAGACGGCGTTGTTGGGAGGTTACGCCTATGCCCATTTGCTTACGAAACGATTTCGGCCTGCGCGCCAGATCCTGATTCATTTGCTGCTGCTTGCGGCCGCTGTTGCAACGCTGCCCATTATTCCCAGGGACGCGTGGAAGCCTGACGAGGCGATTCACCCATCTTTAGATATTTTGATCCTCCTGCTGAGAGACGTCGGACTGCCCTTCTTTGTTTTGTCTGCGACAGGTCCGTTACTGCAACATTGGTTCGCTCTCGTCTTTCCATCCCGATCGCCGTATAGGCTTTACGCCCTTTCAAACGCGGGGTCACTGCTGGCTTTGCTGTCGTACCCGGTACTTTTTGAAACCCATCTCACCCGTAGAGCGCAGGCGATTTTATGGGGTTGGGGACTGGTGCTTTTTGCCATCGCTTGCGCAGCCTGCGGGCTGAAGCTGTGGCGCTCGAACGCCGCCCAGCCAAACCCCACGCGTGGAGAACCGAAAGGTTCACCCCCCAAAACCACCGCGCGGATTCTTTGGGTTCTTTGGCCATTTTGCGCTTCGCTGCTGCTGCTGGCCGTGACCAATAAGCTTTGCCAGGATGTCGCTGTCGTCCCATTTCTGTGGGTGCTGCCGTTGTCGCTTTATTTGTTGAGTTTCATCATTTGTTTTGACAGTCCGCGCTGGTATTCACCTTTCCCGTTTGGGTTGGCGTTGATGTGCGCTTTGTCAGGGATGTGCTGGTTGCTTCTGAAAGGCGGCAGTTTATCGATGCGGATTCAGGTGCTGGTGTATCTGGCTGGGTTACTGATTTGTTGTATGGTTTGCCACGGAGAACTGTTTCGACTAAGGCCCACGACACGCCACCTGACACAATTTTATCTGCTGATCGCTTCGGGAGGGGCTTTGGGCGGTTTCTTTGTAGCTCTTGCCGCACCGAAACTTTTTAAGTCATTCTACGAGCTCGACTGCGGACTATTGCTCTGCGCCTTATTGTTCACGGTTACCCATGGCCGGCCCAAACTGACCGCCCACGAAGAGGATGGGGTGATTTCCCAAATTCGACAATATATCATTCGGGCCGTGCCCCTCACCGGCACAATCGCCCTTGGCGCGGTCTTACTATTCCACAATGGCCGATCCAAACGTGACCTCGTTTACAACTCGCGCAATTTTTACGGCGTTCTGCGAGTATTTGAACACAACAAAACTAATTCCTTCGATCATCATTTTCTATTGCAACACGGACGTATCACCCATGGAATCCAGTTCGCCGACGCCGAGCAGGCATTGTGGCCGACGAGTTACTACGGGGAGCAGAGCGGCATAGGGCTTGGCATTGCCGCCTTACCTGCCGGGCCCAGGCGATTTGGAGTTGTTGGTTTGGGCACCGGCAGCATCGCGGCCTACGCCAGGCGAGGCGATTACCTCCGCATCTACGAGATCAATCCCGAGGTCATGCACGTGGCAAAGTCGTGCTTTACTTATTTGAGGACTTGTCCTGCCCGGGTGGATGTGGTCGCTGGGGATGCGCGATTGTCACTCGAACGCGATCCGCCGCAAAACTTCGACCTGCTCGCGTTGGATGCCTTTACCAGTGATGCAATCCCCGTCCACTTGCTGACCAAAGAGGCATTTGAAGTTTATGGACGGCATCTTCGGACAAATGGAATCATCGCGGTGCACATTTCCAACCAATATCTGGACCTGGAGCCTGTAATCAAACGATTGGCCACCAAATTGAACTACAACATAGCCGTAATTGATTACGAGGAAATGGAAGGGGATTGGTGGCTATATGCGTGCACCTGGGTCCTTCTGACACACGACGAACAGATCCTGAATCTTCCCGCGATCCACTGGGCAAGCAATACGCCGAAAACCAATTCGGTTTCCTTCCCACTTTGGACCGACGATTTTGCGTCGCTCCTGCAGGTATTAAAATAGAGACGCCGTGCCTGAATTACCTGAAGTCGAAACGCTTGTTCGCGGCCTTCAATGGCTGATTGGCCAAAAGATTGACACAGCCAGAGTACATCGTGAACGGGTCATACGCCCGACATCACGCGCGGCCCTGAGAAAGGCATTGATCGGCGCGACCTTTGACGGCGTGACTCGGCGCGGCAAATACATTTTGTTTCATATGAAAGCGAAGGAGCCGGCATGCGATTTCATTTTACTCGGGCATCTGGGCATGACCGGGCGAATGTATCGCTTAACGGCGAAAGCTTCCCTTCCCAAACATGCGGCAATCGTCCTGAAGTTGAGTAAGGATCGCTTTGTGTTCGAGGACACGCGTTACTTCGGCCGATTTACCCTTGAACTGGCGCCACTTGCTGAGCTTGGTCCGGAGCCCTTGAGTGAGGATTTTACAATCGAAAATTTTGGCGAACTCCTCTCTGGGTCAGCGCAACCAATCAAAGTAAAATTGCTGGATCAAAAAATGGTCGCTGGTCTCGGAAATATTTATGCCTCCGAAGCTTTGTTTCGCGCGTTTATTTCTCCTTCACTCCCTGCGCGCAAATTGACGAAACAACAGGTAGCAGCACTCCACGCTGCGATTCGCCAGGTACTGGATCAGGCTATCAAGAGCGCAACTCGTTTCCAACTCGATTTCGGAGGCAAAGCCAACCAGAACCGTCTCTTTTACTTCGGCACTGAGGCCGGCAGCAATTCAGATTCCGAACAACTTCAGGTTTATGATCGGGAAGGGAAACCATGCGTCCGGTGCCACACAAAAATTCAACGGATTGTGCAGGCGGGTCGCAGCACGTTTTTTTGTCCGCATTGTCAGGCTCGAGATCGACACACAAGGAAGAGAGAATGGCTCCAGAGACAGGACTCGAACCTGTAACCCGCCGGTTAACAGCCGGCTGCTCTACCATTGAGCTACTCTGGAAAACCAGCGGTGCGCAATCTACACATAAGCCCTTGAAGCGTCAATCTGATTGTCGCGCCGGGACACCGCCGAACGGGCGAATGAAACCTCCCATTGCCCGCTCGAGGCCCCGGCGTGCAACGCGTTAGTTAGCAGGTTCTGAACAGGTTTTGATAATAGGTTAACCATTGGGGACCGCGCGCGCGAGGCCATTAGTCCCGACGGCTTGATGCAGCGCAGAGTTCAAGTCTATTATTTCGGGACGACGCTGCACTTGATCCTGCCAAAAATCCGAGGGGGCATGTCCCGAACATTCCAAAGTCCGCAACACACGTGGATTGTTGTTCCCGAAACGGGCAAAATGCCCCATAATTTTCCTCAAAAAAACAGTTGCCTTCCCGGAACTTAGCGCGTATCTATAACCCATATCGAAGGTCTGCAAGCTGTCGATGGGGTTTGATTTTTGAAGTCATCGCAGCAGCTTCCCAAAAATTCAGAGTTCAAACATTTTCGGGGACCGATTCTAATGACCTTTGAGCACATTACGGTTTATCATAGTAATCACGCGCAGTTCAATGAGTTAATACGTTGAAGCGGGCAGGGTTTCCGTTCCAAAGTCTTAAAACTGCGAGAGCTCTTCGAGCACCAACACACAGTATGAGTACAGCGACTAAACGCGACCACCATGACAACAATGCGGCTGCCACTGACTTCGGCTCTGGGTATCTGGAGATTTCCGAAAAAGGCTTTGGCTTCCTCCGCACCGCTCAGAACCATTTTCACCCCAAGCCGACCGATATTTTCGTGACGCCCGACACCATCAAGCGCAGCTTTTTGCGCGAGGGCAGTCTCGTAGCCGGGCCTACCCAACCGCCACATCGAGGCAATAGCCCGCAGCTCAAGTCGGTTCAGCAGGTCAACGACATGAGTTTCGAGGACTATACCAAAACTGTCCGCTTCGAAAACCTGACCACAATCGATCCCATTGAGAAGTTCCGGCTCGAGACCTCCCCGGACCTGATCGAAACGCGAGTCATCGACATGGTCACACCCCTGGGCAAAGGCACTCGCGGATTAATTGTTGCCCCCCCACGCACTGGCAAGACCACCATCCTCAAGCAAATCGCAAATTCCATCACCGAAAATCATCCTGAAGTGCATGTCATGGTCCTGCTCATTGACGAGCGGCCCGAGGAAGTCACCGATTTCCAGCGTTCGGTCAAAGCTGAAGTAGTGGCTTCTTCCAACGATCAAGATCTTGAAACCCACGTCCGGCTTTCCCGGTTTATGATTGAGCGGTGCCGCCGCATGGTCGAAGCAGGTAAAGACGTTTTTGTTTTGTTGGATTCAATCACCCGCGTCGCCCGCGCTTATAACAGTGTCCATGGTGGCAGCGGACGCACTATGACCGGGGGCGTCGATGCCCGGGCTCTTGAGATTCCCAGAAAAATGTTCGCTTCAGCGCGAAAAATCGAAGAGGGCGGATCTCTGACTATTTTGGCCACAGCGCTGGTGGATACCGGGTCTCGAATGGACGAACTTATCTTCCAGGAGTTCAAAGGCACGGGCAACATGGAGCTGATTTTGGATCGCAAGCTTTCTGATCGCCGCCTGTTCCCCTCGATCGACATCCCTAAGAGCGGAACCCGAAAGGAAGAAAAGCTTTTTCCCAAGCATCAAATTGAAGCCGTCCGAAAATTGCGGCGCACGATGGTGGACCTTAATCCAGTCGAAGCGATGGAAACCCTGGTCGCGGCCCTCAAAAAGCACAAGACTAACGAAGAGTTGCTTTCCAAACTCATTTGAACTCCTCCTCCTTCAGACTGGTATAATCGCGTAACACTGTAACTTTCCCGCGGAGTTACATGAGTTACAAACCGCGAAAGCACCGCAAACAACTCAGCCCACGGCCTGAGCATTCCAGTACTCGACCCCCGCTCGAGCGTATGCTGAGAATTCATCAGGCGATCCAGGCGGGAAAATTCCCCCACGCCAGGAATCTTGCCGCGGAACTCGAAGTTAGTTCAAAATCGATCTATCGCGACCTGGACTTCATGCGAGACCGCCTGCAACTGCCGCTCGCATGGCATCCCGCCAAACGCGGATATCATTACACGCAGGAAGTCAGCGCCTTCCCTACCCTTCAAATAACTGAAGGCGAGCTGGTGGCGCTGGTCGTCGCCGAAAAGGCCCTGCAACAGTACCGCGGAACGAGTTTCGAAAAGCCGTTGCTCAGCGCAGTCAAAAAGATGGAGCAATCTCTGCCTGATACAATTTCGCTCAGCCTGGGTGAAATTGACCGCACCATTTCATTTCGCACAAGTGCCGAACAGATCCTCAACCTCGATATTTTTGAGGCGCTTGAAAAGGCGACTGCCTCGTGTCAACAACTGCAAATTACATACCGTAAACCCGGACAGACCAGGAGTGAGTTGCGGATTATTGATCCTTATCACCTGGCAAACATCAACGGGGAATGGTTCCTCTTCGCATACGATCATTTGCGAAATGATTTCCGGACTTTTGTTCCGGCGCGAATCAAGCAGGCGCGTCAAACAGGAAACCTATTTCAACGTTCACAGAAATTCTCTCTTAAAGAACGTCTCCGGGCCAGCTTTGGCGTCCACTCCGGAAATGCACAATACGAGGTCGTGATTTCTTTCAATCGTCACGCCGCCGACTTTATCAGGGAAAAGAAATGGCACGAGTCCCAGTATCTCAAGGAGCTCAAAGATGGCCGTGTCGAGTTGCGAATGCGATTGTCCAGTCTGAGCGAAGTCGAGCGATGGGTGCTGAGTTGGGGCGGGAATGCGATTGCAAAACAGCCGCGCGAGCTGGTGGAATCGGTCCGCGCCGCCGCGCGTAAAATTCTGGGGAAGTAGAGGTTGGCGCTTGTCGGAGAAAAGCGGTGAAGACACCGCACGCAGACGCTTGCGAATTTAGATCGGCACGGAAGCAACCACCTGGCGATATCTCAATCGCTACAAGATATCCATCATGCGTCCAATCTCCGCGTCTGTATTATAAAAATGCGGTGAAATGCGAATATATTTTTGTCCGGCCCGATCCATCCGCAAAGACGTGAGGATGTTCGCATCCAGCAGTTTCTGATGCAGTGTCGTCGGATCAGAACCCTTGCGATGAAATGAAATTATCGCGCTGGCGGATTCGGGCGGCAAATCCGCGTGGATCACTGTGTACCCTTTAGCCAGGAGCGCCGGAACGATGCTGTTTCGTTTGCGTAAAAGCTCACCGGCAATACTTTCAACCCCTAGTTCCAGGATCAATTCCAGCGCGGCTACCAAACCCACTAGTCCCAACAAATTCTGCGTGCCTGCCTCATACTTCCTCGCATCCTTGCGAAAAACGATTTCCTCCTGCGCCACAAAATTTGGACAACGAACATTATGCCATCCAAAAAGAGGCGGATTAACATATTCTTGCAGAGTGCGCCTTACGTACATCAACCCCATGCCGCAAGGGCCCAGCAGCCACTTGTGAGCATCCGCCGCGAGAAAATGCGCGCGATCCACCGGCGTCGGAAAAGCCCCGACAGTTTGAATTGCATCGAGACAAAACAGAATGTTTCGTTCATTCAGAAACTCGCCGATGCTCTGAAGATCGATCCGATATCCGCTGATGAAATGACAGGTCGCCAGCGCAACCAGCCGTGTATTTTCATCCACCTGACCCATGACATCCATCGGGCGCACCAACCCCAGCCCGCGCGTGTTCATCAATCTCACCTCCACACCCTGGCTCGCTAGCGCCATCCAAGGATAGACATTCGATGGGTAATCATCGAAATAAATCAACACGTTGTCCCCTTTTCTGAACTTTAGCCCGCTAGCAATCAAACTTAGCGCCAGGGAGGTAGGGCCGACAAACGCAACCTCCTCCGGCTGACAGTTGAGCAACTGGCCGGCTAGTTTGCCGCCTTTGCTCAACAGCGTCGGAAACACGATCGTTTCCTGGTCTCCTTTGCTGCAGTCCTGAGCGTAACCCGAGATCGCATCGGCCACGCGCCTTGGCAGAGGGCAATCGCCTGCATGACCAAAGAAAGCCTGGTGGCGCGCCACGGGAAATTCATGAAGACGCAGTTCTTCATTCGATAATAACTCAGCGATTGTCATAGTCACCCGTCAATGCAGATGTCCTGTTCTGGTTTGAACTGCAAATTTCTCCTGCGCCTGATCGGCAAACGATGTGCCGTTGCAGCCAGAATCACTAAAACCCTCCGGCTTCTCCAATCTGCTTGAAATAACCTAACCAGAAGCGAACGACCTGGTATGCAATCATCATCATTATCCCGAAATAAACCAATTTGGGCGTCCATTGGGCCACTGCGTGTAATTTCCGGGATCCCTCCTCCTGATAATAATTTCGCAGTCGCCTGAGCGTGTCCTCCAGCGTCCCCGTGACTTCGCCCGTGTTGTATTGGTTGGCGAACATCTCGGGAAATCGAGACGAAGCGCTCACCGCTTCTGCCGGCGTTTGCCCGGCGGTAACTCTCGGCCGCCAGGCTAGAACTGCTCGGCGCAAAGCCGGCGAACCGCAGGCTGTGGCCGCAAGTTCCCATGCCTCGATAATTGTTACCCCTGAAGCCAGCAAAGCTTCCAGCGCCGCCGATAATCGCGACAGCGCCAGGTACCAGCGCGCGGTGCCCAGGAGCGGAACAGGGTGCAACAATGATTCCAGCCACGATCTCCACATTTCTCCTCGCCGGCTTTGAGTCGCGTACATCCCCAACCCAATCACAATGTAGATAGGGATTAAGATCCCAAATGTTTGCGCGGCGTATCGCCGCCAGTTTCCAGAAGTAAAAAGCTGGGCAAAAGGGAAAATGAAAATCGCCAGGTGAAAGAGCACGAGAGGATACGCCAAATCAGCCAAAACCTGCCGCGCCATTTGAGCCCGTTCACGGTAATGATCCGCCAATAATTTCAGGCACGCCTCCAATCGTCCGCTCTGCTCTCCTGCCTGCAACAGTGCTATGTCGAACTCCGGCAGCCACGAACCCACCCGCTTTAACGATTCTGTGAACGTAAATCCATGTTTCAGTTCCTCGAGCACGCGCCCAATTGGCTTGCGATACGATCGGCAAGGCGGATTGCGTTGCAGCGTCTCCAGCCCGCGCATCAGGCCAAGACCGGCGCCCGTAAGCGCGCCAAGTTGATGATAAAACTCAGCGCGTCTGGCAAAGTGTGACGGCGTGAATTCCAGCGGCATCGGCCTATATTATGAACCAACGGCAACGGAAAGCAAAGCCTTCAACCACCGCGCAGCGCCGCTATTTCGAAGACCACCCACAACGCGTTGACCAGTTTCCAGTATACAACGCAACCCCTGTGCTTTTTGACTTTGAACGGTTCCTTCACTGAAATTTATACATCCGTCGGATTCAGGAATTTGAAAACAGCAGCCGCCGCAATGCCCGCGGCGAAATTGGCCAGAAGGTAAATCCAAATATTCGACCACGATGACAACCCCATTATCGATATCCCCACGGCAACGGCGGGATTGAATGCAGCGCTGGAAATGCTTCCCACGGCAAAGGCGCCGCTCATGACGGTGAACCCAATGGCCAGACCGTAAAATGAGTTCCCGGCGTTTGCTTTCGCTGTGGCACTGTTCAAAACCACATAGACCAGCGCGAAGGTGAAAAGGAATTCCGCCAGCAATGCCGGCCCGATCTTCAGAACCATCGGTTTTCCGAGCGCCTCGCCTTTCAGGTAGTTCAAAACAAACGACGCCACCGCCGCTGCCAAAAATTGCGCCGCCCAGTAAGGCACAACGTCACTGGCATTGCACCGCCCGCGTAGCCACACTCCCAATGTCACCGCTGGATTATAATGTCCGCCAGAAATATGGCCGCCTGCATAAATCATCGTCATCAGGATGGACCCGATTGCCAACGGCGCGATCACCCCTGCTCCTCCGATCACGACCGCGCAGCCAATCGTTAGAACCAGAAAAAACGTGCCGATAAATTCAGTGACATATTTGTTCATACTTGTGCGTCAAACCCAATCCATTGTCTGCGTTGGTTCCCGCGGCAGTTGAATGCGCGGAGAGTAAAACAACGTTGGGCAGGGCGCAACAGCTTTGTCCCAAAGGAAGACGATCAAGACCCCTTGGCACGGTTTTGCAAGCTCCAGCGCATAATTTTATCCAAAAAAATTTTGGCATCCGGCCTGCTATTTGCTGGACATGGTTCGATGCTATTCGACAGTTAATTCAAAGCGGCCAGCGCAAGGGCGCAATATTTTCGCGCTGTTTGGAATCTGTCTCGCGATGACAGCCACGCAATTGACCGCAGAGGAGCAGAACCAGGACGCTGCGAGCCCGTCCGTTTATGGCAATTCGTTCACTCTCTTTTCCCACCACGCTCCATTCCAATTGAGCACGGTCCCCGAGCAAAGGGATTATCTCATTGGTGACTTATTTACCGGATCCGGTGGGTCCACGAGCCTGCCAGCGGCCCGTGCCGGGACCCAGATGGACTGTGACGACGATAGTACAGTGACCTTGTTTAAGAAGCAGCGAACCACCCGCCGGACATATCATGCCTGGGCAACCTTCGGCACCGGTTTCGGCCAATTCTTTTCATCGTGCGCCTTCGGACGCTCTCGAACGAACGGCGTAGGCATTGAGGATCGCGACTTCTTTTATTTGAAAATGAATGTGCAGTTCTGAACTGCATCCTCTCGCCTCTAAAGTTTAGTCCCCTTTTCGCAATAGCGTATCCTGCTGCGCAAATTTCGCATCGGTATCGGGATAATCCAGATTGTAGTTAAGTCCGCGGCTCTCGTGCCGCAGCAGGGAACTTGAGACTATCAACTCTGCGACTGTCGCGATGTTGCGCAACTCGAGCAGATCGTTTGTCACAATAAAATCCCAGTAATATTCCTGGATTTCCTCCTGGAGGTTGGCCATCCGTTTTTGGGCGCGTTGCAATCGCTTGTTGGTGCGGACAATGCCGACATAATCCCACATCGCGCGTCGAATCTCGTCCCAATTGTGCGAGACCACCACCAGTTCGTCAGGATTGTTCGCGCTGCCTGCCTGCCATTGTGGAATCGCGAATCGATTTTGTTCAAGACGCATCTGCAGGATTTTTTGCGCCGCCCGGTGTGCGCAAACTAACGCTTCCAGCAATGAGTTGCTCGCCAATCGATTAGCGCCGTGCAAACCAGTGCATGCGACCTCGCCCACCGCATACAGACCAGCCAGATCGGTTTCTCCATTGACTGTCGTTCGCACACCGCCGCATTGATAGTGCGCCGCAGGCACTACCGGGATTGGCTCTTTGGTCATATCGATCCCGAATTTCAAACACGTTTGGTAAATGTTTGGAAACCGGTCGATCGTAAATCGAGCCGGCTTGTGGGTGATGTCGAGCAACACATGATCCGCCCCACTCCGCTTCATCTCGCTATCAATCGCCCGCGCTACGATATCTCTTGGCGCAAGGGATTTGAGCGGATGATATTGGTCCATAAATTCAGCTCCATCGACGCTCTTTAAAATCCCCCCCTCGCCTCGCACCGCTTCACTAATCAAAAATGATTTTGCTTTCGGATGGTAAAGGCAGGTGGGATGGAACTGGACGAACTCCATGTTTGCAACAGTTGCGCCGGCCCGATAAGCCATCGCGACACCGTCCCCGGTCGCAATGTCGGGATTGGTGGTGTAAAGATACACCTTTCCGCAACCGCCTGTGGCCAGCAATGTCACCGTAGCCGAGAACGCATCGACTTTGGCTGCGATTTTGTCGAGCACATAGGCTCCCAGACATCGATTCGCTCCTGATTCGCCCAGTTTTTGGGTTGTTACCAGATCGATTGCGAGGTGGTTCTCAAAAATATGAATATTAGGTTGCCGGGCCACGGCTGCCAGCAAAGCTCGCTCGACTTCCCTCCCGGTAACATCCTTTGCGTGCAGGATTCGCCGCTTCGAATGCCCTCCTTCCTTTCCAAGATCCAGTTCCCGCGCCCCATTCGACCGCGGAACCTCGCGTTCGGAAAAGTGCATTCCCAATTCAATCAATTCCGCGATTCGCGCGGGCCCCTCTTCTATTATCGTTCGAACGACCTGTTCTTTGCAAAGGCCGGCTCCAGCCTCCAATGTGTCGCGAACGTGTAACTCAAACGAATCTTCTTTGCTCGTCACAGCCGCGATGCCGCCCTGCGCATAATTGGTGTTGGATTCCGCGCGGTTTTTCTTTGTGACAATTGCCACGCGCCCGTGTTGCGCAACTTTCAAAGCAAACGAAAGCCCCGCAATCCCGCTTCCCAAAACCAGAAAATCAAATTGTTTCATTGTTCGATCGACGCTCTTCAGGACCAAAATCCGGCTGCAGGCTCACAACCTGCAATTATCAATCAACCTTGTATTGCCCACAAATACCGCCAAAGCCATCTGCGTGCCGCGGCTTACCCTTCTTACAGCTATCAGCGATTCAGGATCAAAGAACTCGACATAATCAAGGCGTGCCGCCCTAACTTTTTCGACCAATTGCTCCACGGCTCTCTTCAGCCGGGCTGCCGGAAGGGGCTTTGCAGTTTCACCCAGCCGTCGCCGAACATATTGAATGCATTCCCAAAGAATCACGCTCTGCGACCTCAAGTCTCCTGTCAAAAACTGATTGCGCGAACTCATAGCCAGGCCGTCCGGCTCCCGGTGGATCGGCGCAATGACAATTTTTATCGGAAAATTTAAATCCCGCGCCATGCGCTTCACAATCGCCGCTTGCTGAAAATCTTTCGCTCCAAAGACCGCGACCGTCGGTCGAACGATGTTGAATAATTTGCAAACAATCGTAGTCACACCGCGGAAATGGGTCGGCCGTGATGCCCCTTCCATCGTTCGTGATAGCTTGTCCTCGGCAACGTAAGTGCTGAATTCGCCGCCTGAATTATTGGGATACATTTTCTCCCTTGTTGGAGCAAAGAGAACATCCACCCCCTCTGATCGGCACAGGATGACATCCTTCTTAAAATCCCGGGGATAACGAGAGAAATCTTCGTTCGGCCCAAACTGTGTAGGGTTGACAAACAGGCTTACCACCACTTTGCCATCTTTGCCCGCAAGTTTACCGGCGCGTTTAATAAGACTTAGATGCCCGGCGTGCAGAAACCCCATCGTGGGCACGAACGATACCCGCAGCCCTTCTCTCTGCCACTTTGTGGCCAATCTCTGCATCGCAGGAATCGACCTCACGATTTTCATGGCGAACGCGTGCTGAACTATATGCAGCTGCCCCGCCGGCTCAACAAAAAACGCGAAGGCCAACCAGCCTTCGCGTTTTTTGGAGTCGAGTTGCCAATCATCGACGAAACTGAAGCGGAGCAGCCTGCGGCATCTCATGGGCGCAAGGCTGATTTGTGGGCGCATCCGCGGCGCGCTGATTCGGTTCCACCAGGTTGTTGGCCAGCAAGTAAGTTTCCACTTCCTCTCCGCTGATATCCGGAAGCATTTGCCCGTTCACTTCCACACACGGGCTTAGCATTTGCCCGCTTTTTTCAATCATTTCCTGGCGTTGGCTTGGGTCATTGATGATGTCCCGATCTTCGTAAGGCAAATCGTATTTGCGCAGCACAGCTCTCACGCCCTGGCTCCAACCACAACTCGGTTTCAGGTAAGCAATAATCTTTGGTTTGTTCATGTTAAGTCCTGTCTTTAGACTGCCATAAGTCTCGTGGAATTCAAAGTCAATCTGAGAAATTATTCCAAACCTGGAGTTCAAGAGCTCGGTGGGCACAATCACAGCCCGGAACCGATGCCCCTCGCGCTAAATTGAAATTGCTTATCGCCCCAGACAAGTTCAAAGGAACGCTCTCCGCAACGCTGGCTGCAAACGCCATTCAGCGGGGCTGGCTCCGCGTACGGCCAACCGACAGCATCATGACTTTGCCCATGAGCGATGGTGGCGAGGGTTTCGGAGATGTGATGGCCAAATTCCTCGGCGCACGCAAGATGACGGCGCGAACCGTCGATGCCGCCCGCCGTCCCTGTGCGGTTTCCTGGTGGTGGCACGCCAGCGGCAGGACCGCGATCGTAGAATCCGCGCGAGTGGTTGGCCTGGCCATGTTGCCACGCGCAAAATTTCATCCCTTCGAACTCGATACTCGAGGATTGGCCGCAGTTTTTCAGGCCGCTGCCCGCAAAGGCGCTACTCGGTGCCTCGTAGGCATCGGCGGCAGTGCGACCAATGACGGAGGCTTTGGCCTTGCTCGGGCGCTTGGATGGCAGTTCCGCGATTCGAGTAACCAGGAGATCCAGCGATGGCCAGAGTTGGATCGCCTTTCGAAAATTGACCCGCCAAAAACCAGGCAACTCTTCAAACAACTCATTGTTGCAGTGGATGTCCAGAATCCTTTGCTCGGTCCGAAAGGCGCGACCCGGATCTATGGTCCGCAGAAAGGCATTCGGCCCGCGGATTTCGCTTCCGCCGAGGCTTGCCTGCGACGAATGGCAAAAATCTGGCAAAGGCAATTCCACAGCAATCTCCATTCCGAACCCGGTGCTGGGGCTGCCGGAGGACTCGGGTTTGGCTTGCTTGCCTTTTTAAGCGCCCGACTCGCTCCCGGATTTGCCCTTTTTGCCAGATACGCCAAACTTGAAAAACACGTTCGTTCTTCTGACTTCGTGATTACGGGTGAGGGCGCTATCGATGAGTCTACACTAATGGGGAAAGGAGTGGGCCAGTTGGCCGCAATGTGCCGTCAATATGGCGTGCCCTGCCTGGGCTTGGCGGGCATTGTAAACCGCAGCCGAAAGCTCAACCTGTTTAGCCAGGTGCATAGTTTGACTGAAATCGCCGGCCAGAAGGAGGCTCAGACAAAACCCGCCCTTTACCTTGAAATATTATCCTCCATTATAGCCCGGACCGCAGCTATTCTGCGATCCGATTAGCGGAGCAAACTTCCTTTCTCTCGACGGCAGTTGCTCCCTGTCTGAACCCAGCTAAACTCAAAACGTGATTCGGAATATTATTTTTGATTGGTCAGGCACTTTGGTGGATGATTTGCCCGCCGTTTGGAAAGCCACCAATTATGTCCTGGCCCAGGGCGACTGTGCCGAGATGAGTCTTGAAGTTTTTCGATCCGAGTTTTGCCTTCCCTTTTCTATTTTTTACCAGCGCCATATTCCCCACGTCCCATTGACTCAACTTGAAACCTGGTACCATGCTCGCTTTGTGCAGATCCAGGACTCCGTTTGTCCCCTTCCGCATGCCCGGGAGTTTCTTGAATTCTGCAAGCAACAGAAGTTGCGCGCTTTTATTCTAAGCACCATCCATGGCGATCATTTTTCAGTTCAATCCGCCGTGACCGGGTTTGATCAGTTTATCGAAAAGGCCTATGTGCGCGTTTGGGACAAGCGTGAAAAGATCCACGAGATTTTGTCTGAAAATAATCTCGCCCCAGCCGAGACCCTCTTCGTGGGCGACATGCAGCACGATATTGAAACTGCGAAGCACGGAGGTATTCATTCGTGCGCGGTCCTCACAGGCTATAATACCATCGATCAACTCCGCGCTGCTAACCCGGAACTGATCGTGAATGATTTAGGAGAACTCCGTCGCCTGCTCGAACTTAATGGAATGAACCTTAGGGAAAATCATGGCCAGGATCACCATTGTTGATTTGGAGGTTTTTTACCATATTGGCGTGTCTGAAGAGGAGCGAGCCAAACCACAGCGCCTTCTTCTTACCATTGATATGAACCTGGACTTTTCCTCCGCTGCCGTCAGTGATCGCATCGAAAAAACTGTCAATTACCACACCCTTGCCCAGGATTTATTGAAGTTTGGCAATATGAGAAGCTGGAAATTGCTTGAACGCCTGGTTTCCAACATCGCTGACTACATTCTGGCTCAGTACGGACCTCTATCCGTTACCGTCGAAGCCAAAAAATTTGCCCTCCCTCAGGCCCGATTCGTTGCCGTCAGCCTGACTCGCTCCAAACCTCCGCGCTAACTCAACCCGGATAACCGGTGATGTAGGTCTGCAACTGATGAATGGTGCTGTTCTGAGCGGAAATGATCCAATTGACCAGATCCCCAATGGAAACAATTCCAAGAATTTCGTGGCCCTCCAGCACCGGCAGGTGACGCAGCCGGTGCGTGGTCATCAGCCTCATGCATTCTTCAACGGTATGCGACGGCCCCACATGAATGATTTCTCCGGAAAGAATTTCTTTGACCGCAGTCTGCTTCGAGGATTTTCCTTTGAGCGCGATTTTGCGCGTGTAATCGCGTTCGGTCAGGATCCCGACCAGCTTTGCCCCTTCCGTTACCAGCAGAGCGCCTATATTTTTGTCGGCCATCATCTGGATCGCTTCGAACACCGTGGCATCCGGCGAAACACACCAGACCCTCGTTCCTTTCTGATGCAGAATTTCGCCTATGGTGCCGGAGGGAATCATGAGAATCGAAACTTAAGCAGCAACCTTGAAAACAGCCCCCGCTAAAGAAGGCCTCAAGCACGTTATGTCTGCTGGCCATGCCATACTAAAAACATAACATCCGCTCCAGCGAAAGACAGCACAATTTTTTATGAAAGCTGTTCAACTCATTGAGCCGGGACGCAGGCTTCAGATGCGCGAAATCCCCATTCCTGATCCGGGATCTTTGGATGTTCTGGTTCGAATCAAAGCCGCGGGAATTTGTCATTCGGACGCGCATTATCGCGCCGGCCGGTCAAAGGTGCATCCATTGCCTCGGACGCTTGGACATGAAGTTGCCGGTATAGTTGAAAAAATTGGTGATCAGGTCCGCAATGTTGCCGTGGGAGATTCCGTCTGTCTGCATTACCTGGTCACCTGTGGTATTTGTGATTTTTGCCGCGCGAACCGGGAGCAGTTCTGTCCACAGGCGGCTATGATCGGCAAGCATCGCGACGGCGGCTTCGCGGAATTCATCATCATACCCGCGCCAAGCGTCGTGCGCTTGCCGGCGGATATTCCCCACGATCAGGCAGCCATCATGATGTGTTCAACCGCCACGTCGTTTCACGCGCTCAAGAAGGCCAGGCTCTCACCGGGTGAATCGGTTGCCATCTTTGGTATCGGCGGTCTCGGCTCATCGGCCGTTCAACTGGCAAAGGTGATGGGTGCGGCCCAAGTCTTCGCCATTGACATCAAACCGGCAAAATTGGACCTGGCAGCCACTCTCGGCGGGGTGCCGATAAACAGTGCCAAGGTCAATCCCGTCCAGGAAATTCTCAAACTGACTGATCGACGCGGCGTCGATGTCGCCCTTGAACTCATCGGATTGCCGGCCACCATGCAACAGGCCCTGAACTCTCTTTCAGTCTGCGGCCGACTCGCCGTTGCCGGCATTACCACAGCCATGTTTGAGATTTCCCCTTACAACGAATTGATCAACAAAGAAGCTGAAATCATTGGCGTATCGGATCATCTTGCGGCCGAATTGCCCCTGTTGTTGCAGATGGCTCATGACAAAACGCTTTCTCTGTCACAACTAATCTCTCGCAAAATTTCCCTGGATGCTGACGCCATCAATCAGATCCTTGATGACCTCGAAGGTTTTGGCGATAGCATACGGACAGTGATAGTTCCGAATGGTGGTTGAGAAGCAAGGAAATCAAGATAGTGTCAATGCGCAACCGGAGGGAAACCCCGCAACACAGGAACACCGCGCTCTCTAGGCTCGGCCAAGCATGAAGGCCATCAGCCTTGCTCCAGCGTTTACTGCTGGCATCCCCACTTTTCGTTCGCCTGCGATCTCATGAGTCTCATGGATCCGCTCTCAAGTTGCGCTTCGCAGCAGGAGGAAGTAAGCTCTGGTTGTGCAAGCGCGTCCTGAAAACGGATTGGTTCTCCCATTAACCAAAGTTGCCTTCGCCCTTTTCCTGGTTTCCTCCGCGCTCGCCGACCAGATCCAAATGCAGAATGGCGACCGTTACATCGGCCATGTGGTAACCCTGACGAATGACATTTTAGTCCTGCGCAGCGAAGTGCTGGGCACTATTGCGGTGCCTCGTGCAAGAATTGCCTCTATCAGCCTTGGAAATATTGTTCCAACCAATTCTGCTATCGCATCGATCAAACCAACCCGTGCCTATCAACCGGCCAAATCGGGAACGGCCACAAACGCCCCCTCAATGGATCTTCGCCGAATCGGCGCAGAAACAAATCTTCTTCAACAGGTTCGCCAGCAGTATCTCGGAGAGGCCGGACCTGAAGCCAACAAGAAATTTGATGAGATGGTTCAGGCTTTAATCGGCGGAAAACTCGACATGGCCGATCTCCGTGCCCAGGCAGCATCCGCGGCAAACCAATTCCGCGCACTCAAGCGAGATCCAAATACAGCGGCGGAAACTGATGGTCTGGATCAATACCTGTCAATTCTCGATAAGTTTTTGAGTGAAACAACTCCCTCCACCAGTTCTGCCACTCTTTCCCCCGCAGCCAAACTTCGACAAAGCCCTCCACCTTCGGAAGACGAATAGTCAGTTCCGTCGGATCTTTGGCTCAAGAGCAAAACACCCCATAGCTCTCTTCCAGCCCAGAGCGGAAAGTGCATCGTTCAGCAAACCACAAATCAAAGAAATAGGAGCAACAATGATTAAACGAATTGTTCTAATGATCTTTGCTGCCGTCGCTCTTGTGACTGCAGTGACAGGATGCAACACCGTTCGTGGCGCTGGTGAAGATGTGGAAAACACGGGTGAAACAGTCCGCAGCAACATTCCCCCGCCGCCTTGAAACGCTCAATTGAGTGCAGTCTGTGTCCAGGAGTCCCGCGTTCATGCGCGTTTGAACTTTTGGATCCAGCCTGCCACTTTTTCTCTATGTAGCTTTCTCTATGTAGCGGCGTGCCGTCAGAGCGCCGCTATTTTTTTAGCTCTTCCGTTCCGAATTATAGAGTCCTCACCGATCCTCGGCTCTCTCGTGATGGCCGGGGGCCTTGCTTTTTCAGTCTCAGCCCGGCCTCCGCGCCTGGTTTCCCGACTACATGCGCCACACTGCGATTAGCAATCGTTTCACCATCAAACCGTAGCTTTAATTCAATCTTCACTCTCCTTTGTTTCTCTGTTCGGTTTTCGCGTCGTTCGGCTAACATTCAATGAGTGACGACGCGACAGCCCCCCAGTTACGGCGCAAGTATCCTGAAAGCTGCTCCGAAGCGCCTTTCGGCGAACTGGCGCCGCCACGTGTAGCATCAACCTGTAAATGAAACATCGGATCCAGAGCATCGTTTTATCAAGACTTGGTATTGCAACAGCTCTGTTTACCATAGGAGGGATTCTTCTCTTCGCTTTTTGGCCACCGCGTGAACCATCCTATGCAGGAAAATCCCTTGGTTATTGGCTACGCCAGGATTTCTGGAGCATTCGCGTCGGCAAAGGCCCATCACCGGAAGCTGAAGACGCCGTCCGCAAAATTGGAACAAATGCTCTTCCAACTCTCATCCAGATGCTCCGCGCTCGCGACTCACGACTCAAACTCGCTCTCATGAAGTGGAGCGCAAAGCAAAGTCTCATAAACTTTCAGTTTAATTCCTCCTGGGAGCGAAGGTCCCAGGGCCAGGTTGGTTATTTGATATTGGGACCAGCAGCAGCTCAACAAGTTCCCGAGCTTATCCAGATATTGGCGCACGATAATCTGCCAGGAGCGCGTCAGGGATCCGCGGATGCGCTCGGGCGCATTGGACCCCAATCGAAACCGGCCGCTTCTGTTCTATTGCACGCGGCCACGGATCAGGACAAATTAGTTCGTAACAATTCCCTGATCGCCTTAACCACAATCGACGCTGAACCCGCACTCGTTGTGCCTGCATTGATCCACGGACTCGATGATCCTTGGTTTCCGATCCGCGAGCACGCAGCAAGAGCCTTGCCTCGCTACACCCCCATGGCAACAAATGCAGTTTCAGCCCTGATAAGAACAGCCCCGACAAATAAGGCGGCCTACACCGCTCTGCTTCAGATTGATCCGAACGCGGCATCTCGAATAAAGGTACCGTAGGCGAGCGCCCGATCCCTTCTCGAACCAAGGGCAGCGTTGGGATCATTTTCCCTTACAACCTCACCTTTCCTTTGTTTCTCTGTCCGGTTTTCGGCTGGTCGGCTAACATTAATTGAGTGACCGACGCAACAGACCCCCAGTTACTGCGCAAGTACGCTGAAAGCCGCTCCGAAGCGGCCTTCGGCGAACTGGTGCGCCGCCACGTTGACTTCGTTTATTCCGCTGCACTGCGCATGGTCTGCGATTCGCACCTTGCCGAGGATGTTACCCAGGAGGTGTTTCTCGCATTCGCCAGGAACGCGGCTCAACTCACAGATCGCCAAGTCCTGTCCGGCTGGCTGCATCGCACGGCACAGAACATTGCCGCTCAAACCGTCCGAACCATTGAGCGCCGTCGCGCCCGCGAGCATGAAGTCGCCGCTATGAATGAATTGCTTTCCTCCAATCCCGATGTCGTCTGGGACCACATCGCCCCTCATCTGGACGAAGCGTTGGCCGAATTGGGCGATGCCGACCGCGACGCTCTGTTGCTGCGCTACTTTGAACGCAAGTCAGCCCGCGAGATGGCGCAAATGCTCGGCACAACTGAAGACGCCGCGCAAAAAAGGGTCAGTCGGGCTGTCGAACGGCTGCGGGAATTCTTCGCCAGGCGCGGCCATGCCGTCGGAACAACCGGACTCATCGGTGTCATGACAGCCAACGCCGTTCAAGCTGCGCCAGCAGGACTCGCTGCCTCCATTACCACCGCCACGGCAGTTTCCGCAACCGCCGCAACAGCAACTGCGAGTAAAGCCATCATTATGACTACACTGCGAAAAACTCTGATTTGGACGGCTCTCGCCGCGGCGGTGGCTACTGGAATCTACGAAAGCCGACAGGCCTCTGCCGCGCGATCCGCAGTCCAGGCCATCAACAGCCAGCAGGCCCCCCAGGCCGGGGAGATCCGTCGGTTGCAAAAGGAACTCGCTGAAGCAGCCACTAAGCTTGCAGCCTACCGCGAGGAAAATGGACGCTTGAGCCGCGACACACAGGAACTTCTTAAGTTACGCTCTCAAGTGTCCCGATTACGGGGGGAATTGCGCCAGGCGCTGCAGGGGAAGCCAGGGGATGCCAACGACCCTACAACCGTTGCAATGCACGCTTGGATCCATCGGGCAAAACTTCTCAAGGATCGAGCTGAGCAATGGCCTGCAAAAACCCCGGAACTACAGTTACTCACCGAGCAGGATTGGTTGGACGAGGCTGCCAAACGCGATCTTGACGGCGACGAGGCGGCCTGCCGCGAAGCTCTCGCCCGCTTAAGGCAAACCGCTATTGGTAAATTCGCCCATGCCGTCCAGGACGCTTTGGAACAATTTGCCAAAGCTAACAATGACCTACTCCCCTCTGACCTTTCACAGCTAGCCTCATTCTTGCAGCCTCCCATGGATTCATTTCTACAGGGTTATGAAATTGCAAAGCCTGGCTCGGTCCATCCCCCTCAACCTAATACCCCAGAGAGTGTAAGGGCCGAAACATGGGCAATGGTTGTGAGAGGTTCATTCACTGACGATGGAAAGCCAATTCGCGATGGAACCGGTCTTGCAGACCCGGAGTACGACAGCTACAGAGTTATCTACCGAGGCGGCACGTACTGGTACGGGCCCTCAAAACCTCCGCCCAGCGGTTCCAGGAGGCGGTCCCCAGTTCAAAATTGAACACCTCGGCCCCCGACGTTTCCCCCTCGGCTGCTCACTTCGCGCTCCGGCGCTATGAAGATGCATGACTTCGCTACATGGGATCGAGAGTCACGAGCGCCTGACTCACCACGGTCTTTTACGAAACCCACTGGCAGCGCGGGACAGCGCTAAAAACACTTGGCCATCTTTCTGGTTACATTCCCGTCAGCCATTTTTTCGCGCACCCGTCCCCTTTAGCCCTGGCGTCGCCAGCGTTTCGGAAACTCCGTTCTCCATTGCCCCCTGCCAATGCTTCTGCCATCATCCCCATAGCCCTTGAAAGACAGAATAATATTCGGCCTCCTATTGGCGCCAGCCATCGGCTTTATCATCTTCAAGCAGGTTCGCACTCCGCAACTGACCCCGGATCAACGGCATTTTCAAATCGTTAAGCGCCAGGCCGACAAAGGCGATTCACATGCACAATTCGACCTCGCCACTTTCTACGGCACTGGCAGGGGCGTTGCCAAAGACACCAACGAAGCCATCCGTTGGGCAGCAAAAGCTGCGGCACAAGGTGAACCGCGCTCTCAGGACATAATGGGAACGCATCACATGGGAAAGCGGACACAGGAAGACCAAAACGAGGCTGCAAGCCTCTTCCGAAAATCCGCCCAACAAGGTTTCGCCAGGGGCCAATACCATCTCGGCCGCTGCTATTTCGATGGCCGTGGCGTGCCAAAAGACGAACGCACCGCTCTCGAATGGCTGCTGCGAGCGGCAAATCAGGGCGACCTCGATGCTGATTACCTCCTCGGCACCCTGTATGTGAGAGGAACCGTCGTCAAAGACGTGGTCCAGGGTGTCGAGTGGGTGCGAAAAGCGGCCGAAGGCGGACTGGGTGCTGCCCAGTTCAGCATGGGAACGGCATATGCCACCGGGACCGGTGTCAACCGGGACCTCGTTCAGGCCCACATGTGGATTGCGCTGGCACTCGAACAAGGTCAAGGCGATAGACCCGCCCTCAACGGCCTCATCATCCGCATGACCCCTGAAGAAATCGCGCAAGCAGAGCGACTCACTGCCGCTTTCAAAAAGTCACATCCACTTCCAGCCAAATGAACTCCCAAAACGCCTCACAGAGCTTTTCGTGATCACTATTTTACCAGCCTCGTCAACAACAGACCGCGAGTGGAACTTTCGACACGGCACAGCCCAACACTTGTTTGGAGACATTCCCAAAAGTAAACCGGAAATATCACTTACTCTGAACTGGCAAGCCGACGCCGAATCCCAACTCGTCGGACGGTACAAGTTTGATCTTCCTTTCCTCCTTTCAGAAGGCCTTGTACGCCGAACTGTCAAAGGGGTACGCCTTCGCTTTCAGCGAACGGATGACTTTATCGAGATCGCCATAAGTCGCCGCAGCCACTCAGTGATAATCGGCAGGCTTGCCATTCGTCCCAAGCACCTCACACTCAAAACCCGCACTCCCAATCTTCACACCTTGGACGGATTCCTCACCATTTGCTCCTTCTGCAAAAGTATCCGGGATCACAACAAGATATGGCAGAACCTGGAAAATTACATTTCCTCTCGTTCCAATGCAAAATTTACCCATGGCATTTGCCAGGACTGCACCAAAACGCATTTTCCCGATTTCTGCTAGAAGGACGAGTCTTTCCTCCCAAACTGCTCGCCCGCTACTCGCCCTGGAATATACACGTTCTCACAGCTTACATTGACGATCCGCCCGCATACTGTTCAAATGTCCAGTATGCAGAGTGTTCTCTTCCGATTGCGTGACATGTTAGCTGGCAACATGTCTAAAGAGTTATGAATCCATCAAAAATAGCCAAGAGATTCTGCGGAGTCGGCTTGATCATCTTGGGGTTGCTTTCGCTGGTAATCTTTCCCAAACCGCATATGTCGCGGCTGACCAACCCGTGGCTGTTTATCGCGCAGCTCCTTCTTGCCACCGAGTTAAGCATTGGCCTGGGCTTCTTAATCACCGGAACGCTGATTCTCCGGGTAACACGCGATCGCTTGTTGAGTACATTTCTTGGCATTGCTTTAGTTTGGTCCCTGGTGGCCGCTCCCTTGATAGTTTACGTGACCTACACCCGCACCTATGCCGCACTCGTTAGTGAGCCACCACCGCAAGACATGGTGGCTGGAGAGCTTTCACGGACTCGCCACCTTTTGGAGCGCCTGCGTGCCGGAGATACTAACCGAGTAATTGAGATTCTTGAGGCCCAGCTTACAACGGATATTGCGCGCTTGCAGCATGTCCCGCCTGCCGAGCGCAAGAGCAAAACCATCAGGGTCCTTCAAAGAGCAGAGACTTATCAGGCCGCTCATCCGTGGACCGGTCAAGTCAGTATTCCAGAGTGATTCATAATCTGTTCGCTGCATTACAGTCTCAAATACCGCAAAATTTTACGTCGCCGCAGCAGCCTGAAGACGCACAATATTTTCCACTTCACCTTTCTGCTTTTCTTCAATGTCAGGCGTGGCGCGCCAAACCATTTCTGGGCATCCGCCGCCCGGACCGGTTCGCCGTAATTCGAGAACACCATCCGCAGCGAATTGCCCGCTTCCACGTTGCGCAAAGTGAGTTGGCAAAGTTAATTAAGTTTATAACCGGCCCTCCGGCTTGCATCCCGGGCGGCGGTCCTTCACTTTGGCGTCGGGCCGCGACCCGTTGAATAAAAACATGCAGATTGTCCCTCCCTCCCGAAAAGCCCGGGAACTTCTTGTGACCACTCGGCCAAAGGCGCTCCTGTTCTCTGCCCTTTCGGTCATCTGGGTATTGTTTTCTATTGGCGCAGCGGCCTTCGACCTTTCAACCGAATTCCATTCGTGGCCCGCCATCCGTGTCGGTGTCTGGGTCATGCAAGGCGTGTTACTCATCGCCGCCGCGGGTTTCTGGCGGTTCGAACGCCCGCGCCAGGTCAAGCTCCAGGGGTGGATACCGAAGCCACCGGTTATTCATTGCGTTGACGTTCACCCGGTCAAACCTTCGCCTCCAGGCGACAGATGACAAGAACGTCATGAACGAAGTGAAACGTCACCACGCAGCCCGAATTATTTACTGTTGTTCATCATCGCGCCCTGCCGCGGGGTTATTCTTTTATCTTGGTCCTTCCACCAGCCATGCGGCGATGTGCGCGCCGGTCTTCCTTTTCTTTTTCATTATTGGTGAGCATCTCTTTCGCAAATGGAAGCGGATTTGGAGGCTGGATACAGATTTATGAGCGAGACGGCTCTTACCCAACGTGCTCACCATGATGCCGACTCGGGCGAGACCCGCAGACCGATCTTTGCCACGACTCATTGGTCTGTAGTCCTGGCCGCACGCGACGCCGAAACTACACGTGCCCGGCAGGCTCTCAGCAGCTTGTGTCAGTCTTATTGGTATCCACTTTACGCCTATGTCCGCCGCCGCGGCGCCAATCCCCACGACGCTGAGGATCTCACTCAGGATTTTTTTTCAAGGTTGCTGCAAAACAAAACTCTATCTCATCTCACCCGCGAGGGTGGACGCTTCCGATCCTTTCTTCTTAAAACCATGAACCGCTTTCTCACGGACCAGTGGAGGCGTTCCCAGGCGCAAAAGCGCGGCCCGGGTCAGGTCATTTCCATCGATGCTGGAAGCGCGGAATCCCGCTATGCCATCGAACCCGTCGATACCCACACTCCGGATACCCTTTATGACCGTGCCTGGGCTTTGGTCCTGCTCGATTCGGTCTTCCATCGCCTGCGAAACGAGTATGCCAGCGCGGGCAAGATGGTTTTATTCGACCAAATCAAGTTTTCCCTCACCGGCCAACGCAGCGCGATTCCTTATGCTGAATTGGCCGGCCGGCTCAATCAACCGGAGAACACTCTCAAAACCCACGTCCATCGTTTGCGCCGGCGTTATCGCGAATTGCTGCGCGAGGAGGTCGCGCAGATCGTCCCCAGCCCGGCAGACATTGAGGAGGAACTTCGGTCTCTTTTTCGCGCCCTGGCGTGAGTTCAAACTTTTTTTGAAACCTTCACCCGCCATTCTCGTGGTAATGGGTGAAAGCTCAAAATGGACTCAAAAAAAAGCTGTCAGCACTGTGGAAAGGTTCTTGGCCCGCAGGCAATTGAGGGTTTATGCCCCGACTGCTTGATGAAAGTGGGCCTCGGTATTGGCACTGAAGCCAGCGACGCCCCGTCTCAAAGCAAACGTCCTTTTATTCCACCGACACTGGACGAACTGGCAAACAGGTTTCCCCAGTTCGAAATCCTCGCCTTTATTGGTCAGGGCGGAATGGGAGCGGTTTACAAGGTTCGTCAGCGACAACTCGATCGCGTCGTTGCTCTCAAAATCTTGCCGCCAGGTGTCGGTGAGGATTCGGCCTTCGCTGATCGCTTCGCTCGCGAAGCCAGGGCCATGGCCAGGCTGAATCATCCGGGTATTGTGACCATCTACGATTTCGGTCAAGCAGACGGACTTTATTACTTCATCATGGAATTGGTGGACGGCGTAAGTTTGCGGTTGTTGATGCACAACGGCCGTGTCTCCCCTCGCGAGGCGTTGGCCATCGTCCCGCAGATCTGTGATGCACTTCAATACGCCCACGACCAGGGCATTGTCCACCGCGACATCAAGCCCGAGAACATCCTCTTGAATCGTCAAGGTCGGCTTAAAGTCGCCGATTTTGGTTTGGCCAAACTCGTTGGAGCACCCAACGAGGCGGTGACAGGTCAAATGACAACCCGTTCAAGCGTTTTGACCGCGGCCGGTAAAGTCATGGGCACGCCGCATTACATGGCTCCTGAGCAAGTAGCTCATCCCGCCGAAGTTGACCACCGCGCAGACATTTACGCGCTGGGGGTGGTCTTCTACCAGATGCTCACCGGTGAATTGCCGCCCAAACCGATGCAACCGCCTTCCAGAAAAGTGCAGATCGACGTGCGTCTCGACGAAGTCGTCCTTCAAGCCCTGGAGAAGGAACCGGAGCGGCGCTATCAGCAGGCAAGTCAGGTCAAAACTGCGATTGAGACCATTGCGGCAGCCACGCCCCACCCAGCCGGCGAGCGTGGAATACCGCAGACCGCGCTTCCAGGCTCGCGTAACGCCGAACGTTTCCAGCCTCCTTGGTGGAGCGTTTTTGTCGCCGGTTTCTTAACCGTCCTTCTCTTGGAATTTGGCGCCCTGGCCCTGCTGAAACCCGAACCGAGCGGACGTCTGTTGGCTCTGTTGGCCGGAGGGGTGGCATTGATCATTTTCCTGCTTGCCAGGAAGAGGTTATTGAAGGTTTTCCTCGCAGGACTTGCGGTTGCTTTCTTCTTATGGCTGGGTGTCGCTGGTGCCACAACCGGGGCCCTCCCATTAAGCGCCGCGGCATTAGTTATCGCTGTGACCCTCGTTGCCACCTTGGTTTTCGCTCGTAAGAAGCTGCGCTCGTCTCTCGGCTCCCTCCGTCAAAACCTCGCGCTTTCGCATGGCTTTCTCCCTTGCTTTGTGATCGTGTTTCTCGTCGTGTTTGGAAGCAGTTGGTTGATTAATTTCATTTTGCCCGAATCCTTCTCCAGCACCGCCCGCATAAAAATCGAGCGCGGCCAAACCAATATCAGAGGCATGGCCGAACAACCCTTTACCGCCAGCTACGATCCTTACCTCATTCAAACTGAGTTCGAAGTCATCCAATCCGAGGTGATCCTCGACAAGGTTGTCCAGGACTTGGACCTTAACAAGGAATGGGGTAAAAAGTTCGCCAATGGTGAGATGCTCAAAACAATGGAGACACTATCCTTGCTCAAGAGCAGGATCGATCTGCGCCCGGTTCGTAACACCAGCTTAATCGAAATCCGCGTTTATAGCGATCGGCCCGACGAAGCGGCGACGATTGCCAATAAGATTGCTCAGGCTTACACCGGCCATCGCAATGAGCAATCCGTTTCGGGCAAACCTGGTTCCTCGTCCGTTCATGTCGAGATTACCGACAGGGCAGTGCCTGGCCTGCGACCAGTGCGTCCTAACAAACCATTAAATCTCGCCATTGGCGCCCTGGCGGGTTTGCTATTAGGGACCGCTGCAGGCGCCGCTGTCGTTCGTTTTTCATTACGAAAGAAACGCCACCCCATCCAAGATTAGAGCATCCGAGACATTAAGGACCACCCTTAGCTGAGGGGAATGAGGTTTGTTAAGCTCGGCCACAATCGCCACGCCTGTAATATTCCTAACGTGACTTCCAATCGTCCGTTCTGAGGCTCAAAATATATCGCCAGCCTTGTCCTGAACCAAGGACACGTCCGCCTCATTGAAAAATTGGCAACCGCGCGCAATGCGTGGAAATCAGACTCTACAACTATTTTTTTCGGCGATTTTCCGGACGAATAATTGATGGCATCGACCGTGCTAAAGATCATAGCAGGTGACGCATGCAACATGCGGCCTGTCGCCTCCTCCGTTTTATACCACGCGGGACCCAGTGAGACGCAACCCTTGAGCCGGTGCGCACTTTGCCTCTCTGGACAGTCGCCGCTCGACGAGCGAGCTTCGACCGGATCGTGGACATGGAAGGAGAAAATACCAAATCACGGGGCGATATTCTTTATTTCAGACGCCTCATGCTCTCTTTGGGGCTGGTGCTGGTGGTTGGATTGATTCTGGCTTTAGTCTGGCTGTCCGTGAAGGTCTGGCTGACCGTGTTCGCCGGGGTTCTTCTGGCGGTGTTTTTCCGCACCCTTTCTCTGTGGGTGAGCAAGCTGACAGGGCTGCGGCCGGTGTGGTCGCTGGTTCTTTCCCTACTGCTGCTCGCTGGGTTGCTTGCGCTGGGCGCAGCGCTGCTCGCTCCGCGGCTGGTTGAGCAATTCACCGAGTTGGGCCATCGCTTGCCTGCCGCCTTCGACACCCTTCAACAACGTGTTCAACAATCGCCTCTTCGCAGTTACCTTCCTCAGAGTAAGCCCCTCTCTTCACAACTCGAAGGCAGCATCGGAAAGATCGCCGCAAACTTTGCGGCGTTGTTTAAAGTAAGCGTCGGGGCGGTGACCGGGTTCTTTGTCATTCTTTTTCTCGGCATTTACCTGGCAGCCGCACCTCAAGCTTACGTAGGTGGGCTGGTCCGACTGTTCCCTCTGGGTCGCCGCCCGCGCGCGCGCGAGGTCCTTGATAAAGTCGGCGCGACGCTGGGCCACTGGTTGCTGGGGCAGATGGTTTCCATGGTGGTGGTCGGCACTTTGATAGCGGTGGGCTTAACCGCGCTCGGAGTGCCGCTTGGGCTGGCGCTGGGCGTGATCGCCGGTTTGCTAAACTTTGTTCCGATAGTCGGTTCCTTGCTCTCGGCTCTGCCTGCCGTCCTGCTGGCCTTCCTCGTGAGCCCTGTCCATCCTTTGTACGTCGTTGGCCTCTATGTTCTGGTTAATGCGGGGATAGAGAGCCATATCATCGTTCCGCTGGTTCAGCGTTACGCGGTAAAATTGCCCCCCGCCGTGGCCGTCGTTGCACTTTATCTTATGGCCGAGTTGTTCGGCTTCCTCGGTATCCTCCTCGCCATTCCAGCCGCAGCGACAGTTCTTGTCCTCGTCAAGTCTCTCTACGTCCACGACGTGCTTGGAGATCGACCCTCTCATTGGCCGGCCAAGGCAAAGGCAAAATGAAGACCCGCACAGTGCTGCCTGTCAATTGCGTACAAGACCGGCGTTGCGGCACTGACGATATGAAACCAAGCCGCTGAAACTCGAACCCTGCACGGCGAACATGGCCCGAGCGCCTTTATTATAACCACTCTCCTGGGAATCGCTGGCGCATTCCTGGCTAAATACATTGGCGTGGCATTAGGTTGGTACCAACAGACCGACAGCGCGGGCTTTATTACGTCCGTCATCGGGCGGTCCTCCTCTTATTGATTTATCATTTGTTCACCAGGCGCAGTAGTCGAGTGTGACGATCCCTTAAGGCAGGAGAAGTCTGGTCAGCGGTTTCCAAGGGTTCAAAGGATGCCGTCCTCTGGCCGAAATCAGGATTGAAAACCTGTGGATAACTTTTTTCCAAATACCATTTGCCTTTTATGCCTGCTCATCCACTTTCCAATGGGTGAGATGTATCTTCAACGCTGGGATCCCAAGGTCGAACTTTTTGCTCTAAGCACCGTGGTATGAGCCGCAAACACCACTCCCAGCAAACTCTCGAATCTCCCCATCAGTCGTCGTCGGGCCTGGGCCAACATCCTGATCAAACCCTCCGCCAGCCGCTCGAATCCATCCTGACCACCCACGAGCTTCGCCGCCGGCCATCCCGCCGCCCGGATTACCAGGCCGAGAATAAGGTCCTCACTTCGCTCATGCGCGAGATGGCAGGCTCGCCCAGAAGCATCCTGCGCCTCCTCGCAGAATCCGCCCTAAAGCTCTGCCGTGCGCACTCCTCGGGCATCAGCCTCCTCGAGGAGGAGAATGGCAGGAAAATATTTCGTTGGCATGCTGCGGCGGGTCAGTGGTCCCCTTATCTCGGCGGCACTATGCCCCGCGAAGACAGCCCTTGCGGCATCGTGCTCGATCGCAACGCCCCGCTCCTTTTTTCTCACCCGGAACGCTGTTTCCCTATCCCCCCGGATGTCACTCCCGCGCCTGTCGAGGTTCTCCTCATACCCTTCCACTTCGCGGATGAACCGATCGGAACCATCTGGGTCGTCGCCCACGATGATTCCCGCCAATTCGATGCTGAAGATGAGCGCATCCTGACCAGTCTGGGCAGATTCGCCTCCACCGCCTACCAGGCTCTCGCTTCACTCGACGCCCTCAAATCCCAGGCCCAGGCCCGCAAAAAAGCCGAAGCCGAGCGCGACCGCCTCCACGCCCAACAACTGCGCGAGCACCAACTTCTCCAGCGTCTCGTCGAGCGCTCACCCGTCGCCATTGCCATCATGCGCGGCACCGACCTGGAGTTCACCCTCGCAAATCCCGCATATCTGGCCATCACCGGCTCAAGCGACCCAATCATCGGCCGCGTCTTGCTCGATGTATTCCCCGAGGCGCGTGAAACTGGCGCCGATCAGCGCTTGCTTAACGTCATCCGCACCGGCCGGCCTTACTCTCTCCAAAATACCAAGTTCGTCAGGAACCAAATTGAAACCTGGTGGGACGGTGAAGTGCTCCCACTAAAGAACGAAGCCGGCGTCGTGGACTCCGCTCTCATTCTCGCCTGGGAAACTACCGCCCGCAAGCGAGCCGAGGAAGCCCTGCGCCAGAGCGAACAGCGCTTCCGTCGTATCCTGGACGCGCTCCCCGCCGCAGTCTACACCACCGATCCAGAGGGTCGTGTTACCCATTTCAATTCCGCAGCCGTGGTAATATCTGGCCGCGTGCCTGAACTGCTGACCGACAACTGGTGCGTGAGCTGGAAGCTCTATCAGCCCGACGGCACCCCCATGCCCCACGGCCAATGTCCCATGGCCTTTGCCCTCAAGCACGGCCGCGCCATCCGCGGCGCGGAAGCCGTCCTCGAACGCCCCGATGGCACCCGCGTTCCCTTCCTGGCTTACCCCACTCCGCTGCGCGATGCTGACGGCAAAATCGTCGGCGGCATCAATATGCTCGTGGATATAACAGAACGCAAAGAGGCCGAAGCTGCCACCGCTTTTCTGGCTGCCATCGTCAATCATTCTGACGACGCCATCATCAGCAAGGACCTCAATGGCGTTATCACCAGTTGGAACAAAGGCGCCGAGCGCCTTTTCGGCTATACGGCCCAGGAAGCTATTGGACATCCCGTCACTATGCTCATCCCGCCGGATCGCCTGCCAGAGGAAACCGAGATCCTCTCCCGCATTAGACGCGGTCAGCCAATGGACCACTTTGAAACTGTGCGCGTTCGCAAGGATCGCTCGTTAATCGAAGTCTCGCTCACCGTTTCTCCCGTAAGGGATTCGAAGGGCCGCATTATTGGCGCTTCCAAAATCGCCCGCGACGTCACCGAGCGTAAGAAAGCCGAGGAAGCCATGCGCCAGGCCAAAGAAATTCTCGCCAATCATGCCGCTGGCCTCGAACGCCTTGTCAACGAACGCACTGCCGCCCTTCAGGAAACCATCGTGGACCTCGAAGCCTTCTCCTACAGCGTCGCCCACGACATGCGCGCTCCACTTCGCGCCATGCAAAGCTTTGCCCGCATTCTCGTTGAGGAGCATTCCCGGCACCTCAACCAAACCGCCACTGGCTACCTGGATCGTATCATTCAATCCTCCCACCGCCTCGACCGTCTGATCCAGGACGTCCTGAGCTATACCAAAATCCTCCAGGCCGACTTCCCTTTGGAGCACGTGGATCTGGACCGGCTCGTGCGCGACATTATCGGCTCTTACCCGGATTTCCATTCCCCTCATTCCACCGTTCTCGTCGCCGAGGGGTTGCCCACCGTTCTGGGCAACCAGGCCTGGCTCACCCAGTGCCTTTCCAACCTCCTGAGCAACGCCGTGAAGTTTGTCCGTCCGGGCGTTCCACCTCTTGTCAAAGTTTTTGCAGAAACCCTTAACGGCCATGTCCGCGTCTGGGTCGAAGACAACGGCATCGGCATTTCCCCCCGGGATAAGGACCGCATCTTTCGCCTCTTTGAGCGCATTCATTCCGTCTCGGAATATAGCGGCACTGGCATCGGCCTCACCATTGCCCGCAAAGCAATCGAGCGCATGGGCGGCCACATCGGCGTCGAGTCCGAGTTGGGCCAGGGCAGCCGCTTCTGGATCGAACTAAAGAAAGCCTAGACCATGTCTAATCTAATCCTCCATGTTGAAGACGAGGAAAATGACGTGTTCCTGATGCAGCATGCCTTTAATAAAGCAGGCTTCACAGCCCCTGTGCATGTTGCCACCGACGGCCAGCAGGCCCTCGATTACCTCAAAGGCGAAGGAAAATTCTCCAACCGCGCCGAGTTCCCATTTCCCTCTCTGGTGCTTCTCGATCTAAAGCTGCCCTACGTTCCCGGCCTCGGTGTTCTCAAATTCATTCGCGAGGCTGGCCTGCCCGTTATCGTCGTCATTCTTACCTCATCCGAATCCGATACTGACATCGCTGCAGCCTATCGCCTTGGCGCAAACGCCTACCTCGTCAAACCGGGTGACACCACCAAACTCCTCGACATTGCCAAAGGCATCCAGCAGTTCTGGCTTACTCTAAACCGGCCTCCGCCAGAATTGCGGCTCACCCATGAGCCGGCCGCCGCACCCCCGCTTCTTTGAGCCCAGACAGGAAAGTCCTGCAACCTTCCAGCTAAAGCTCAGTTTCCAGCGAGACAGGTTATTCCCTTAGCACCCCAGCCAGCCAACCCTATCCGCGATCTCTCCTTTGCCTCAAGTCGGCCAACCGGCATTGACGGATCGGAAGTCGCTGAAGCTTTCTCACCTGATGACGTTCTTCCACCACGAGCGCGAGCGTGGGTTGGTTAATCAGCCAAAGGAGTCGCCGCCCCGTCTGACCAGCGAAAGCCTTTGCGACCGCGCAGCGGTCGCGGCTTCAGATACATCACTCGCCCCGGCTTTGAAACGACACCGGATTTCATCGCAACGAGAGATGACCCAATGCAAGCAGGCCGTAAAACGTGTATTCCGCGTCGAGGTGTTCGTCCGCCCAGTGGCCGCGGAATCCGCCCTGCGCCGACCAGAGTGAATCCAGGAAGTCCAGGCACCGCTCATGAACCACGCTGGGCAGCCGGCGCTCCATCGCCGCCAGCGCGTGCAACGTTGTGGCGGTCGACAACAAGTCCGGCATCGGCGCGCCGGGCACAGCCAGGAAGCCGCCTTGCGGATGCGCCTGGGCCAGCAGCCAGTCGCCGACTTGCTGATTCACCGGCAGACCCAGATGACGAATGAGCGTGGCGGCCCCCGCCGTAGCGTTGGTCGCGCCGATACGAGCCTGCGGGACGTTGCTCCACGCGCCGTCGGGAGTTTCGAGTTGCTTCAGAGACTGGATCAATTTGAGCGAATGAGGCGGTGTTTTGCCGAGGTCCTGATAAGCGCCCAGGGCGACGAACGCGCCATACGCCGTCCCGTAGGAAAGCTTCGCATCACCTTCATAACCGCCGTCGGGTTTGCGGAATGTTTCGATTCGCGCCAGTAACGCGCGATCCAAATCGGGCGGCATCCGCTTTGTGCCGACAACCGCCCAGCAACGCGCGAGCGCCGAGAAATGAACGAAGTCAAGTCCATCGCCATCGCCAAATGAGCGGAGGAATTCTTCTACGGGCTTCGCCGGAACTTCCGCATCCAACGCTTGCAACCCGGCGAGCGTGAAGATCGTGTAGTAAAGGTCGGGGCGTCCCGCACGATCTTGGCCGCCGCCTTCGGCTGTGAGTTGGCGCCGGAAGAAATCGCGCACCAGTTCGGTGGAATCACCCAGCAGCCGGGGCGCTTGTCGGGCCACTTGCAGGAGTTGGAGACGCAGACTCAAGCCGGCACCGGAGAATGAACCGTCTCAGTGCGTTGCGCGGCGTTGCGTTCCTCGTGCTCCTTGCACCAGCCTTTGATCTCCACATCGTTGAAAATTTTTCCGATCACGCGGCGGAGCAGACCTTTGAGATTCGGGTTGTCCACTTCCCGCAAGCAGCGGATCGCTTCTTCCTTGTAAGTTCCCAGCAGCACCTGCGCGCGTTCGTCGGCTTTGAGTTCAGAATAGAGCGCTTCGACGCGCGCCGAGGTCACACCCTCCGGCCATTCGCGCCGCCAGATTCTGGCCAACAGCTCTTTTTGTTCTCCTTTGGCTTTCTCATGAGCCACCGCCAGCAACAGGCTGGGGCGGAGTCCGGCAATGTCGTTGGTTTCGCCGGCTGCACCGAGGTCGCTCAAATCGTCCCGGATTTGATAAGCAATGCCCAAGGCCTCACTATACTTTGCGATAACACCTTCCACTTCTTCGTGCTGCTCCAGGCCCGCGTAAAGTGCGCCCACCCGCAAGGCCACCTCGAAGGCCGGCGCCGTTTTGCGACGGAAAATGTCCAGGACCTCGGTGCTCTTGAGCGCCTGCGGGCTGCGCGCCCAGCACAATTCCGCCCCCTGACCCTGGCAGAGCTGACGTTGCCCTTCGGACGCCACGCGCAACATGCTGGCCTTCTGTTCGGCCGACGCGCCACATGAGGCCAGCAGACGGTAGCCTTCACCGATCAACAGGTCGCCGACGTTCAGCGCGACCGCAACTCCGTGTTCCTCGTGCAGTGTCTTCTCGCCGTAGCGCTCGGTGTCGTTGTCTTCGATGTCGTCGTGGATCAACGATGCTTTGTGGAAACATTCCACCGCGACGGCCACTTTCCTGAGATCATCCGGGAGTGGCGAGCCGGTGTCCTTGCGCAGCGCCTGAAACGCCGCCACCGTCAGAAACGGTCGCCAGCGTTTTCCCGCGCGCATGAGCCATTCCCGGGCGATTTTTTCCGTCTCGCCTTCTCCTGCGCCCATGATCAGGTCCATGCAAGCAGGCGTGAACCAGAAATCCACTTCTTCTCGCAGTGCGCCGAGGTCGAGCCGGCGCGTCTCATCCTCGCTCGTCAGGTGGATGTATTCCCACAGCCAATCGAGATCCACCGTCGTATCAATGCAATCGTCTTGCAGCAGCGGAATCGCCACCCCGGGAACGGCCGCCGCTTCCATGTAGGGAAACGCCGCTTCAAGAACGCTCAGACAACTGACGCCGACAATCGCATCAATCTTGCCGGTCTGGATGATCGACATGACGATCGCGCTGCCTTCGGCCACCAGCACGGCGTAACCCAGCTTTTCCGCTTCACTTTGCAAATCCTGGATCGTGCAAAGTCCGCATTGCTTGCACAGCAAACCAAACTCGTCGAATGGCGCGGGGCATTTGGACTCCACCCGCAGGCATTTGGGCAGCAGCAACAGCCGCCGCTCGTACGGCACAGTCGCAATCGCTTCCCGCCACATCTCGTTGTTGATGAGCACGCCGACGTAATCCCGGTAAACGACGTCGCAAGCGAGCGCCGCGACCACGCGATCGGCGTGCTCCTTCAATTGATCCATCGGCAGCGGCGGCACGGGATTGAATTCGGCCACGTAGTTGCGCACAAATTGCAGGATTCGATTCCGCTCGAAGACCGTTTGCGGAATGTTTTGCTTGGGCGCGCGAAAGCGCTGCTGCACCGCGTGCCGCGGAATCGCGACCGGGCTGAACGGTCCGTTGAGTTTCAAAGGAATGGTTTGCATGATTCGGAGCGTTGTGACGGTTGACTCGGGCGTTTTATTTTATTTCGTGGCCTGACAGATTTCTTCGCGATGGCGGTTTAATGCGACTCCGTCGAGTTTCTGTTTCAACTCCCGCGCTTTCCCTTCGGCGTCATGGCCGACGTCGCGGTAGGCGTTGAAGTCGTTGAACCAATACCTCTTGGCCAGTCGGTACATCCAGTGCTGCTCCGGGACTTCTTCCCCCGGCAGCCATTGGCTGAAGCGCGGCGACATCGCCTCCAGTTCCGCCAGCGCCGTGCCGCGCGCGGTGGTGTCCCGTGCGCCGTGCTTCACTACCAGTTCCTTCACCACATCCGGGCGCTCCAGCACCACGCAGCCGCGCGTATGCCGCGCGCTGAGCTCGCGGAAATCTTTCAGGAAGGCGCTCTGCCTCATCGTTTCAAAAACCCCGCGCGAGTCGTGAATGCTCTCCACCGCGAACTGAATGATCGGGCACGGCTCGATGTCCCCGCGCGGGCCGATGTGGTGGCTGATTCCCGTGGCCATCGGGCAAAGCGCCTGGCCTCGGTGATCGTAATATGCATCGATAATCCCGATGGGCATCTTTGCGCGCATGCCAACGACGAAGCGACGCACCCGAACCAGTTGGTCGGCGGTCAGCGCCAGTTGGAAGTTCGGCTTCGGGCCGACCGGCCGGTACGTGTGATACCACACGTAATGCACGCCGCGGGCGATGAGTTCGCGCAGCCACTCCTCGGTGAGCAGTTCGTCAATGTTCGATTGGCAAATGCTCGTTGCCACGCCAGTGAGGATTTTTTCCCGGAGGCAATTGTCCAGTCCGCGCAGCGTACGGACGAAGACTTCTTTCTTCCCGCGCCGCTCGTCGCTGGTGATCTCACGGCCCTCGATGCTGATGAGCGGGGTCGCATTGCCGATTTCTCGCAAGCGCCGTGCGACCTTCTCGGTGATAACCTGCCCGTTCGTGAAAATTTGAAAGTAACAGTCGGGGTGCGCCCCCAGCAGGTCGAGAAGCTGTGGGTGCATGAACGGCTCGCCGCCAAGAATTCCAAAGAACGAGTTTCCATGCCGTTTCGCGTCGGTGATCGTGCGATTGAGTGTGTCGAGGTCAATCGCGTCTTTCTCCTCGACATCCACCCAGCAGCCCTGGCAGCGCAGGTTGCACGAGTTGAGAATCGAGAGATAAAGGAACGGCGGAAAATACTCGCCGTGTCGGATGCACCGCTTGAATTTTTCCACCGACAGCATGCCCTTCACGCCGAAGTTCCACGCGAATTTCCAAAGCAGCCGCGGGTCGGTCGTGCGCAGAATGCGAAAGGCGAGTGAAGGAAACATGACTACGATTTTTGCGCGGCCAGAGCCGCAGCCGCCTTGTGTTTCGCCTCTTCGGCACGTCGCGCGATTTCGTCCGGCGATGGCAGGCTCATCAACACTTCCAACGGGATGTCTCCGGCGGCGGCGAGCTTGGTCAGACAAGTCTTGCGCTCTTGCAACGCTGCCTTTTCGTCCCGCTCCTTGCTGAACCTAACCTTCGCCTGTTCGCTCCGCTGCCGGAGCATCGAGTAAATGTCCCCGCCGAGCAACGCGGAGATGTCCACCTTCATTTTTTCGCGGTTGAGGTCGGCGTCAGTCACAACGTCGCCGTTGATCGGGCCGCCCTTGTATTTCGGGAACATGATGGCCGCCTCGGGGCAAACACGCGAGCAGGCCGGGCAGTTGGTCTTGCAGTTGTCATTGTTCTGCACCTGGATCTTCGCGTGCTCGTCCACGCCATACACGCCGAACAGGCAGAAGCTCAGGCACTGCATGCAATTGGTGCAACGGTCGTAGTCAATCACCGGAAACCATGGCTTCCAGTCGCCGTGCTTGAACGACTGCGCCTCGGCCCGCGCCGCCTCGACGCATTCCGCGATCCGGTTCGCATCCAGGCCTGTTATGTTCTGAAACCGCAGCGCGACCGTGCCGGACGCGTCGTCGGCTTGCGGCGCGTGCCCGTTCTCAAAACAGCCCAACACCAGCATTGCCGCGCGATCATGCGGAGCTACGCGGCCGCTGCCGGTTGAACGCGTCACGGCGTAACCGCGCTCGAGCAGCGCGCTCATCGCGGCGAAGCGATCCTCTGGTTGCAGAGGCTGCGCGCCAGTCCCTTCATAGAACACGACACGCAGAGTGGTTTGGTCTTTCAAGGACATGGCGGTTCAGGCATTGGCATTGGCGATGGCCGGTTGCGGCGCATCCGCCTTCGTCAGTTTGTCTTTGGGTAGGTTCGGCGTCAGTTCCCCGTTGAACAGCGCGGCGGTAACGTCCTCAACGGACTCCACCCGCATATTCAGCACTTCGGCTGCTTCCAGGGGCAGCGGAGCTTTGGCCGCGGCAAACAGCCACTTCACCGCGCGCGGGTAACACGCGGCGATTTTCACGCCGCCGCCGCCGGCCAGTTGCTTCAGTGCCGGGTCTCGTCGCGCCGACATTTCGCAAAGGTCGGCCACCGCATCGAAGGCCACGCCTGACTCGCAGAGTTTCTTGAGCACCGTCGCCTTGACCTCGGGCGGCACGACTTGCGCATAGGTGCAGTTGCAAAACAGGATGCGCGGCGGATTCGTCATTCGGCCTTCTAAGTTATACAATCATCCAGCGCATTGCCAACGACCAGGTTCATTTTTTCCGCATAGCTTTCTAGGTCGTCAGGTTGGCGATGCGATGTGTCGGCTCCGGCTTGCTCGGCCGGAAATGCTCTGAGTGTTCGAGAAGCAGCGTCACCCCGGACAGCTCACGGGCCACGTCATCGAGTCCCTGTTTCAGTGCCGTCAACAACGTTTCCGGCGCGGCCTCCGCGCGGCAGTTGATGATGACTTGCCCGCTCAGGATTGCGTCGGGCAATTCCTGCGAGAGTTCCGGCACAAAATCATTCCGCACGAGGTTGATGACGGCAATGTCGCCCAGACCCTCGTCCGGACTGAGCGTCATCTTCAGGTGCGCGACCTCGACGTGTTCCGCGTTCAGCAATTCCTGGATCCGGCCGGCCAGTGCGCGTAGCGTCGCGTTGCCGTCGAACTCCTCCCCGGAACTTATCTGCACCGTGCAGTTAAGCCAGCCGAGCCGAGCCTCGCCTTCGGCATAAACCTCGTAATCCACCTCCATTGCCTTGCCCGCGCGCTGATCGATGGACGTGATCTGCGCAAACCACGATTCCAACCCGTCACCGCTGCGCGCGGATGCCGCATGGATTTCCGCGCGTGGATATTCGTCGGTGAGTTTTTTGTGGAGCACGGCCGACTGCGCCTTGTCCAGCAGGTCGCGTTTGTTGATGACGATCAGGTCTGCCTCTTCAAGTTGTTTGCGATAGATGTACATGACCTTCTCCGAAAATCGCCCTCCCTCAGCCAGCCCGAACATCCGCAGGGCCCGGATCGGATCCACCAGCACGCTCAAGGGCGCGACGCTGAAATTCTCCCCGTACATGCGGCGCAGCGGGTAGGTGACGGTCGCCACCAGATCAGTGCAACTGCCGACCGGTTCCGCGATGAACACATCCGGGCGCGCTTCCGCGGCAAGTTTGTTGGCCGCGTCCACCAGCGAATTGAACCGGCAACAAAAGCAGCCGCCGGGAATTTCCTCGGTGGCAAACCCCTTCGCGCGGAGCATTACTGTGTCCACGAGTTCGTTGCCCTGGTCGTTGGTGATGAGTCCGACGCGCAGGCCCTCGCCGGTCAGATGCTGCGCAAGTTTCGCAACGGCCGTGGTCTTGCCCGCGCCGAGAAAGCCGCCGATCATGATATACCGCGCGCGGGCGCAGCGCGGGAGGTTTTCACTCTTACTCATAATCTTAATCTTCATCTCCAGGTCCGAGATTAAGATTAAGATTAGGAGTAAGATTCTGATCCCTCGTTGGTTGCTTCGCTCTGCTGTTTCGCGAGGATTCGATCAATCGTTTCGTCCAGAATGTCCCGGTACGCATAGACGTCCACACACCGCGGATCGGGCTGGCCATTCACGAGATAAAGCCAACCCCGCCCGTAACAGTCGCGCGAGACGAGTTCGATTTCTGTTTTCAAATTGCTGTTCGCGCCTGCGAATTCCCCCTCTGCGATGCAAAATATATCCGAGATAGCCTTGAACCCTTCGATCCAGCCAATGACATCTCCTTGCTTGACCCGCGCCCCCGGCGCCGCTTCGAATCCGACGTCCACGATCTCGCCCAGCATCCGGGTCGCGAACTTTGTCAATCCCACTCGCCACGTCTTTTCTCCTTGCGGCGCGATCCACGCGTGCGATGCGCTGTACCGATAGTCCACTGGCAGGTCTGTAATGAACCGCGAACGCTTGTAATGAAGCGTTTTGGCTGAGGCTTCGCATGACATTCAACAGGTGACATTCTGTTGCCAGCCGCTGGTCTTTGGCAAGCTCCCATGCGAAAAAACTCGAAATGAGACCGTGGTTCAGGATTAACTTCCATGCGCCTGATGTTGTATTTCGATCACAACGCCACCACACCCCTGAGCGCCCGCGCCAAAGCCGCGTGGCTCGAGGCCCTCGACCGATTTCCCGGAAACCCTTCAAGTCCGCACCGGATGGGCTCGCGCGCCGACGCGGCATTGACCGATGCGCGGGAGCGGCTCTCCGCCATTCTGGGATGTTCGCCCCTGGACATCGTCTGGACCTCCGGCGCATCGGAGTCCAGTAACATGGTGTTCCATCACTTCGCGCGGAAGTTGCACGCTCCAAACACAGTGTGGGTTTCAGCAGTGGAACATCCCTGCGTTCTGGAAGCGGCCCGGCACTATTTCGGCGCGCGGCTCAGGCTCGTTCCCGTCACGCGCCGCGGCGTCCTGGACCTCGACTGGCTGGCCGACAAACTCCAACACGAGCGGCCCGGACTGGTCGCGATCATGGCGGCGAACAACGAAACCGGCGTAATCCAACCCTGGAGTGCAGCCCTGGCCATGTGCCGCGAGCACCGCGTGCCGTTCTTCTGCGACGCGGTGCAATGGTTCGGCAAACTGCCGGCTGCCGGTTTGGGCGGATGCGATTTCGCCAGCGGCAGTGCCCACAAATTCGGCGGGCCCCGAGGCGTGGGCTTTCTTAAATGTCGCGCGGATGAATTGATCGAACCGCTGATTCGCGGCGGTCCACAAGAGGACCGGCGTCGCGCCGGAACCGAAAACGTCGCGGGCGTGCTGGCCATGATGGCGGCTTTGGAAGAGCGCGAATCTTCTCTGGCCGCCGACGAGCAAGCGCCGCGCGAAACCTGGCGAGACAACTTCGAACGCAAGCTGATCGAGCGCCTGCCAGGAGCCAGTGTCGTCGGCGCCGGCCAACGAAGATTGTGGAATACCGTTTCCGCGTTGATGCCTGGCACCGACGGCCGCCAGCGCTGGGTGGTGAAGCTCGACAAGGCGGGTTGCGCCGTTTCCACCGGCTCCGCCTGTTCGAGCGGCAAGGAATCGCCCTCGCACGTGCTCCGGGCGATGGATTTCTCGCCGGCGGAAGCCGGCCGCGTGTTGCGTTTCAGCAGCGGCTGGGAAACAACCCGCGAGCAATGGCACGAACTGCTCGAGGCCCTGGTCAAAGTGTCTGCGGGACTATCCCAACCGGCGGAAGGAGTTCAACCTGCCCTATGACGACGGCTGCTACTCATCTCGGCCAGGTTCCGAGTGGTTTGGATGATCCGGCGTTGCGCGTGCGACTGCTCGCTGCCCGCGATCAGGCGGTCACAGCGTTACTGGCCGAGCGGGGTTCCCACGGACATTGGGTGGGGGAACTGTCCAGCAGCGCGCTCTCAACTGCAACCGCCGTGTGCGCGCTTTCGATCTGGAGTCGGAATGGCGGCAACGCGCCCGCTGAACATACGCGGCTGATCGAAGGCGGCCTGCGCTGGCTGGTTGCGCGCCTCAATGCCGACGGCGGTTGGGGCGACACCGATCGCAGCCGCAGCAACATCAGCACAACGACTCTGGTCTGGGCCGCGTTCGGCGCGGTGCCGGAGGCGGCGCAGCAATACTCCGGCGCCGCCCAGACCGCGGAGAGATGGTTGATTGAACAAGCCGGCAGTCTCAATCCCAAGGCGCTCGCGCAGGCAATCGCGGCGCGCTACGGCAAAGACCGCACATTCTCAGTGCCGATTCTGACCGCATGTGCGCTCGCTGGACGCCTTGGACCGGCAGACCGCGCGTGGCAGTTGGTGCGGCAACTCCCCTTCGAGATGGCAGTGTTGCCCCACCGGTTCTATGGCGCGCTGCGCTTGCCCGTGGTGAGCTACGCCTTGCCCGCGCTCATCGCTATCGGCCAGGTGCGCCATCATTTCCGGCCGACGCGGAATCCCGCGACCCGATGGTTTCGCAACCAGATGCGGCAACGAACGCTGCAAATTCTGGCTTCCATTCAACCCCTCAACGGCGGTTTCCTCGAAGCCACTCCACTGACAAGCTTCGTCACCATGAGTTTGGCAGGGATGGGCTTGGTTGATCATCCAGTAACGCGGCGCGCAGTGGAGTTCCTGCGTCGATCGGCACGCCCGGACGGAAGCTGGCCGATTGACACAAACCTCTCAACCTGGTTGACCACACTTTCGGTCAATGCCTTGTTGCCTGAAGTCGAACTGGCCGACCTTGAACGCCGGCTTCTCGCCGAATTCTTGCTCAAACAGCAGTATCGCCTCGAACATCCCTACACTCACGCCCCGCCCGGAGGCTGGGCCTGGACCGATTTGCCCGGCGGCGTGCCTGATGCCGATGACACTGCGGGTGCGGTGCTGGCCTTGCGCGGGTTGAACCGTCCGCCCGTCGAAGAACTCTCCCGCGCTGCCGAGGCGGGAATTACCTGGCTGCTGGGCTTGCAGAACCGGGATGGCGGGATTCCCACGTTCTGTCGCGGTTGGGGCGCGTTGCCGTTCGACCGTAGCGGGCCCGACCTGACAGCGCATGCGATCCAGGCATGGTTGGCGTGGCGGCACCAGGTTTCCCGCCCGCTGCGATTGCGCATTGACGCTGCGATCCCACGCGCGATCCGGTTTCTGGCCGCGACGCAACGGGCCGACGGCGCCTGGATCCCACTTTGGTTCGGTCACCAGGATTCGCCAAACGACGAGAATCCGCTCCACGGCACGGGGCGCGTGCTTTCCGCCCTGGCGGTGGTGCGGGGAACGCGGATCGCCGAGGTCAGCCGCCTCATCGAACGAGCGGTCAATTGGCTGGTGGACTGGCAAAATCGGGACGGCGGTTGGAGTGGCGCATACGGGGCGCAGTCGTCCGTCGAGGAAACGGCGCTGGCGGTCAAAGCCCTTGCAGACTTGCCGGCGGCAGACTTTCCTTTGAAGGCACAGGTGGCGCTCGAACGCGGTCTCACCTGGATCCTCGAGCGCATGAATGCTGACCAGTGGCGCGAGCCATCACCCATCGGGTTTTATTTCGCACGGCTTTGGTACTACGAAAAGCTCTACCCGCTGATTTCCATGACCGGCGCTCTCAACCGTGCCGCGTCACGTTGGCCGAGCCGCCCGCTCGATTGACGCGCCCACAAGGCCCGCAGGCTGTCCCGCGAAGGGCATGAAAGGGTCATCGCCCCGAGCCGGAATAACTGCCCTGCCGCTACCCCCTCGCCTAATGGACTAGGCCACCCATAACAAAATCGTATCCTTTATCTGGGGCATCGCCGATGATGTAACGGTTTGGACTGGTCGGACGAGGGGCAAGCGGACTAACCTGCGCAACATGAACCCGGCCGAAACTGACCCGCCCAAGAAACCCGGTGTCCTGCTGCCGCATGGAGGTTATCGGAAGCTTCGGAGTTACAAGGTGGCGGAGGCGGTGTATGACGCGACGGTGGTTTTTTGCCGCCGCTTTTATGCGGAGGATCGTCGGATGACGGACCAAATGGTGCAGGCGGCGCGCAGCGGCGTGCGCAACATCAGCGAGGGCAGCGGCCTGGCGGCGACGTCGCGCAAGAGCGAGATGAAGCTCACAAACGTGGCCCGGGCCAGTTTATCCGATGAGTTGCTGCGGGACTACGAGACTTTTCTGCGGCAAAACGGGCTGCGGGTCTGGCCGAAGGATTGTCGCGAGGCCCTGGCCATGCGGGCCCGGTTGGCGGAAGATCGAGCAGCAGCCCTGCCAGCGGCGCCACCGGGCATGGTGCGGTTTGACAGGACTGTTCGGTTTATCAGAGTTCGTAGAGAAGGCCCGGCCAGAACTGGCGGCCAATGCTATGCTGTGCGCGGTAAATCAGGCGGCTTACCTGTTGAAACGGCAACTGGAAAAACAGGGCGGAGAGTTTGTCGCGAAAGGCGGTTTCACGGAAAAATTGTATGGGGCGCGCAAAAGGAATTCCGACGGGTCTGACGGGTCGGACAAACCAGGCAAGCCGAACTGCCCGCGCTGCGGCAAGCCAATGAAGCTGCGCACCGTGCGAGCGGGCGCAAAAGCCGGGCGACAGTTCTGGGGTTGCGCGGGTTATCCTGATTGCGGTGGAACGCAGCCGGTTTTTGGATCACACAGGTCTGACCGGTCGGACGAACGACCGAAGAAAAGACCATGACCAGTGACACCTCCGAAAAAGCTCTCGAAACGCTAATCTGCGACACATGACCCGCGTGGATGGGCTCGTGTTCGCCGGTGATGGAGCATTCGCCCAAACACCTGACGCTCTGGCCGCGTAGAAAGCCGCTGGCAGCGGTTGGATAGCCGGATAGCCGGAAATCCAAAAGAGTTCGACGCGCTTATGCGCTAGTTGTGCCGCAGCTTTTCCAAATTCCTGCAGGCCACGCAACCGATGGTTTTATCCATCCCGGCCACGGTAGCAGTAGGGCCAAGCTCGACAAGTTGAAGATCACTGAGCAACAGGCCGCATTATGCGAAGCCGCGGGGCAATCCTTATATAACACGTCGAAGTTCACTCTGCGCGACCTCAAATCACGCGGCAGCCAGCAACAGCTTCAACAGGATTTCCTGGATTACCTCGACGGCTTCTCCTCCAACGTTCAGGACATCCTCACCAATTTCGAGTTCCGCGACCGTGTGCCGCGCCTGTCCAAAGCCGACGCCCTCGGCACGCTGATCAACAAGTTTCTCGATCCCGACATTGACCTCAGTCATCGAAGCGCTGCGCTTTGCTTCCGGCGATGAGGAGATCCGTTCGGTCCTCTACGACAAGCTTGGAGATAAGCTCTTCTACGATTTTCAAGCTATCTCTGCAGCGTCGGAGCAACGCCTCTCCGAATGGTCGGATTCCGATCCGTCCGATTCGTCCGATTCGTCCGATGAAGCTGCCCCCAAATCCCTCCCCGAGCGCACCAGGAAGAAGCTCCTCGACCCGAAAACGCCGCCGCGCCCGTCATCGCCAAAATCCACAAGCCCGGTAAAGTGAACCCCGACCCGCTCCGCGGCCTGTTCGAAGGTAGAGCGATTTCTCCGAAAGCGGCGCCTCCCATGGTCGAATACGAACCCGACCCCGACCTCCGCGACACGGAGCAAGTGCCGCTACTCGAACCCGGCGGCATCGAGGCATTCATCCGCCGCGAAGTGCTCCCCTACACACCCGACGCATGGATCGACAAATCCGCGACGAAGATCGGCTACGAAATTTCCTTCACGCGCCACTTCTACAAACCGCAAGCGCTCCGCTCGCTGGAGGAAATTAGCGCGGACATTCTTGCATTGGAAAAGGAAACCGAAGGATTGCTAGATGAAATTGTGAAGGGAGGAAAATCCTGATTTCGGTGATTCTAGTTTGTTTTAAGTCTGTAAGACAAAAATGAATTTGTTGTAATCAAAACAAAGTTTACTTTATACAAATAGATGTTGTGGTAAGCAGCCTTAACACAACCCACTATCATGCCACCCTTTGAGCCAGAACAACTTCCGCCCAAAGACCTGGATCTGTTGGTATTATTTCCGCTCGTGGGGAAGGCAAACCGGGCCATTGCCACGCTCGAGGGGTTGTTCTACGGCATTCCCAATCCCAATGTTTTGCTCTCACCCATCACTACCCAGGAAGCCGTGTTTTCCTCTAAAATCGAAGGCACCCAAGCCGACTTTGAAGACGTCTTGAAATTTGAGGCTGGCGAAGCCCCCGCGGAACCGTCCCGGCGCGAAGACATCCACGAGATCATGAATTATCGGCAGGCGCTCAAGACTTCTGAAAATCTGCTCAAAGAGCGCACCACCCAAAACTGGATCGGCACGGAAGGCACGCCCATTGAGCAGGCAGTCTTTGTTCCGCCTTCGCCGTTGCACTTGCAGGACCACTTGAACTGCTGGGAAGCCTATTGGCATTCGGACGCCCCAGACGCCCTGGTTCAACTCTCGCCTGAAAATCAGAGGGAATTCTTATTTAAGCGTTTGCCTTTGGACGCTTAGATGGGAGGACGCGAAATGATTGACGGCTCAAGCCTTACCCTGGATACAAGGAGTCCGGTCTTTCATGGCTGGGAAAAATTCCTTCGCGATGGGATGTGCGGCGAATGAAGTTACCCTTGCGAGAGGTCGATTCACGTTCCTCTACCGGCAAGGAGCAGTTGCTTCGCGTCTCTCAGTACACAGGAGTCACACAACGAAAGTCCGACGCCGGTTCCGATGCGCCCGACACTCGGACTTCATCGCTCGCTGGCTACAAGCGTGTCGAGTCGGTTGAATGCTCAGACCGCTTTCGTCAACAAAAACGATCAAACGACCCTGCCGCTGCGCCTTTTTTTGATGCGGGCCACTTCACACGTTTCCACTGCCGCACCGCTTCCTCATCGCGTTCAAGGGCCCTGCGTTCTGGACGCTGACAGCTAAACCCCAAATCTCCAAGGATTCGCCAAACGTGACCGGGATGATAATGCACCCCGGTGAGGCTTTCAATCAGATCGGCCGTACGCGGCAAGGTCCAGAGTTGCGTCTGGTAGCCCTGAGCGGCAGGTCCCTCAAGCAAAGCGTCCACGATTTGCTGCTTTTGCTCGGGAGTGAGGCGGCTCTTGGGGCCGGCGGATCCTTTGCTGGCCAGAGCGCTGTTGCCTCCCTGCATCCAGGTGTCATGCCAACGATAGCTCACCTGTCGAGCCACCTTGCAACGCCGAGACACCTCGGCCGGTGATAAACCCCGGTCAAACATTTTGGCCGCCCGCAGCCGCCGCTTCTCCATCTGCCGATGATCTCGTTTGTTAGCCATGCCAAAGAAAGTAGCAGGTCGGAGGTACATGGCTACAACAAAATGTCACCCTATTATGCGAGTCTCAATAATTGCCAGGGAACACCTCTTGATCCGAAGGCTCGGCAAAAATCAGATACGCCAGGTGAGGACCGTGCCGAACTAATATCACCGAGGAGGGTGCTGCCAGTTCGAGCAATTGGTCGTCGTTAAGTTCCCGGATTTCGTCAGAAGCAACGCTTGTCGAGATAGCCTCAACCGTGTGAGACGAGGTTACAATATTCGAAAAGGGTATCGTCCCGACCACTGCGTCCAGGGGTTGAGTCGTCACAAGGGTATAGGACTTGGCAGGCGATGGGAAAATCTTTGGCCGCGGCGTGGCAAAACGCCACACTGTAAATAGCAGAACCAGGCAGAGTGCCACCGCGGGCGCAGCCTTTCGAATTTGTCTGACCCGCCGTTGGCGCTGCACCGCCTTCAGCATCTCGGCGAGCATCACCTCGCGGACGGGCACGCCGCTTTCTTCTGCGAGCACGTCGTCAAGCAATCCTTCGTTATTCGGAAAATCGTTCATTACTTAACCCCGCCAACAAACCCGCTTTAAGTTTTCGCCTGAGACGGCTGAGTTGAGATTCGATCGCTTTTTCGCTCGTTCCAAATGCATGCGCAATATCGCGCACCGAGCGCCCGTCGAAGTATTTCGCTTCGATAAGCGATCTTTCCTCGGCAGCCAGTTGCGACAGGTTCCTCTCAAGCAGCGAAACGAGCACCGCATCGCCCTCGAGCCGGGTCGGGAAAGGATCTTGCACTCGAGTGTGCCGGGTAAATCGATCGAGAAACGCGAGATACCTCCGCAGGCCCCGGCGTTGATCGCTAAGCGCTGTTCTAGCCAGCAATGTAAGCCAGCCCCAAAATGAAGCCTCGTCCGGAAAAATCTTAACGTAGCGGACGACGCGAAGCAGGGTGGATTGCAACGCCTCGGTGGCGGCATCTTCATTCCCCTCTGTGATGACGACGAGATACCGCCAGAGCCGAGGGTAATACGCATCGTAAAACGTACGATAAGCCTGCTCATCCCCCTCTGTCATACGACAGGTTAATGCCCCCACGTCCAGCGGTTCCCTGGATTTCACCTCGGGCGATAGGCAAATATCCTTCGGTTGTAATTGAAAATCCAAATCGCTTCATTGACCCCGGCTGCAGTCATTTGCTCTCAGGGCCCGGCTCGGACGCACGAGCCGCTTTGTTCGTTGGCTTATCTATAATGCGCGTGTGTTCCAGCGAACTCGACAGCGCCCTCAACGCGGAGTCAATAATCTCCAGGTTGATCGGCTCGCCTACCGCGATCAACAGCTTTGTGTCCTTATGAAAGCTGATGTCGGGGCCTGTTCCCTTGCCCAGCATTTTCGCCGCAGTCTTAATCGCAGTCGTAATGTCGTCCACGGTCAACCCCCCATTTAAATAAGGAGCAAGCGCATAAAATCGGCATTGCTTGACGGGCTGAAGCGGTTCGCGAATGGCTGGCTTTTCGACATAAAAAGTCCAAATGGTCTCATCGGAAATACCGCCTCCCATCCGGGGGGTAAGATGGAAACCGTATTCTGTGGTGAAAATATCATACTCACCGGTCCCGGGTTTGTACACACGTTCCCTTTTCCGGCTGGCCGCGGTCAACGCCAGGAACAATTGTTCAACATTCACGTCCTTCATTTTGAGAGCGGGGATTTTCGTTTCACCTAGCTCTTCCGGAATAATGACATTCAGAGGGCGGCCTGAAGCTTCTTGAATCGCATTAACGAGCTCTTTGGGTGTTCCGCCGCGGAAATCCAGGTCAAACTTCGTCAAGTTCGTTCCGGATTGGGTGGGAAGTGATGTTGGCACCAACTGCCTGGCCTGGCCAAGTGCCGAGCCTAGGGCCAGGCAAATCAAACCGGCCCCGAGGAATAGCTTTTTCAAAATGTTCATAGATTGATGCAATGTCTTTTACGGGAATACGCCGGTCGGCCTGAAATCCTTCGCCTTTTCCAGACATATTGATTTTAGCAGGCACTTGGCACACCAACCGGACCGACTCCTGCCTGATGGAATATGTAATCAGCCTTTGTCCTCAGTCCACCGGTCCTCCGGCTCTCTGCCGTTTCTGCTTTCCGCTTTCAAATTTCGTTAATGTCCCAGAATCGGGGGGAATCGTGAAAAAAAGGACTTGAGGTTGTAAGCGTTACTTTCCAAGAAGAGACGCGACAAAAATAAACAACACTCAGGACGCCCACCCCTCCAATTTTCCATTTTCCCGTTTTTGTCCGTATTTTTACGTTAGACAGCATGTCCAACTGCCTCCTGTACTCTGGCGCAAAAAACAATATGAAAAATCAATCAAACAATCTTCTCAATGGGTCCGCCCATCTTACACGTCTATCCTCGAATTGGAGGAACTCGAACCCTGGCCCGATCCAGTCGATGCGAGGTCTTTAGGCGTTATCTGCCCAAATCTGTCATTCAGGATTGGGTTAAGGACCACACCGCGCTTCCTCCAGAGGACCACAAAAAATAAAACCCTGCCCGTTCTGAGCACCATGTAATGGGTTCTAATACAGCTCTTTGCGTAAAATATATAAAGTCAAGTAAGTTAGTTGACTCAAAGCCTCCTCTCTCACCCGCCACATTTCGACTGCCCTTAAGACATTACTAATCAGGCATTAGCAACTCGGCGAGCTAATCCATCAAGTGCCTGTGGCGGCAATGTGTCGGCAATGTGGCGGCACGAAAGTGAAAAATAACCAATAGAATCAATGGTTGTGTCGGTGTAGCGGCTCCAGCCCCTCAAGAGGGTGGGTGCCTTTTGCTTGTAGCGGTGTAATGCCTCTGACCCCCCCAACGTGAGTCATCTTAATCCTAATCTTAATCTTAATCCTAATCTTAATCTTAATCCTAATCCTAATCTTAATCCTAATCTTAATCTTAATCCTAATCCTAATCTTACTCTCCTTGGTTCTCCTCAATGCACCATGCACCTCGCCGAACGCTTGCGCCTTTTGCCTCGTAACGCAGAGTTGCACTCTGCCGTATCGCAGAATTGCATTCTGCAGAGCGACGCAAGTGCCATGCAAGTGCCGGTCCTCACGCGGGACGACCGCCCCGCCCGCAGCCGTGGCAGTACGCGTTCGGAAGGTTACGGAAGGTTACGGAAGCCTACGGAAGGCTACGGAAGGTCATAGAAGGTAATTTTTCTTCCATCAACTCCGGATTTACTCGGGTCAATCCAAATGCCAACTACTCCCCATTACTCCGGAGCATTCCGGATCCACAGCGGCAAATCCGGAGTAAACCGGAGCAATCCAGGTCGATCCGGAGTACAATCTTTTTCCTTGCCGGACAAGCTCCCCTCATCGGTTTACCGGTCTGGACCCACAAAAGGGTGGGTATGGTCTATGGTTCGTTTCTTTCTGGAGCAGCCCGCTTCGCGGGCGGCAGCTCACGAAACGCGCTACAATTGGGGTCAACCGCAGCTCTGATACGCTGCGTGGAAAATCGGCACTCCACGTTTGACGAATTCCTTTTCGAAGTCTGTTGGTATCTCTGCCAATGGCTCGGGTGTTACTGCAGGCCTGAACACATGGGTGCGTCCAAAGAAGGCTTTCATTTGAGCGAAATAATTTGCGTCATCCGTTCGCAAAAAGACTGAGCCGCCCGGCGCCAGAGCTTGATTGGCAATAATTGGGAAACGTTCGTTGATCAGCCTGTGCCGCTCATGCTTTCTCTTGGGCCATGGATCGGGGAAATAGATGTGCAACGCTTGAACCGAGCGCGCGGGCAAAAGGTATTCGACAAAGTAGCGTGATTCGACACGGACACCGCGAAGATTGGTTAACCCAGCCCGGAGCCCTTTACGATTTAGTTTGTTCAGCCGGCCGAGCAAACGCTCGACACCTACCAGGTTGCGCCCAGGGTGTTGTTGGGCCCAACTGACCAGGAACGTGCTGTCGCCGCAACCTAATTCCACTTCGATCGGTTGGGGCGTTGGAAACAGCTCGGCAAAATTGATTCGTTCTACGACTGAAGGCAGCTCGTAGATAAGGCTTTTACTTGAGCTTGGCAAGATACTTGGCGGGGTCTTTGTCAAAGTCCGCCAGGCAATCTTTGCAGCAGAGCTTAATTTCCTGCCCGTTTCGCACGAAAGTATAAGCCTTGCCCGCTTCCAAAGCCTCGTCCGACACGATGCATTTGTTCAATGGATACGGACGGACGGCGGCTGTGGGACTCGAAACAGTAGCAGGAGTGTTGTTTTCTGTTTTGCAACCGGTGACTGACATCAGGACGCCGGCTATTAAGGTCGCAGCGACAAAGGGTTTTAGTTTTTTCATATGAAAGAAGTTCGGTTTTGGACAAAGCCTACGTTCCATTGTTTTCTGACCTTGTCAACAGAAACGAACGGTGGCGGCGGGTCAAGCGGAGAGAACAACGAATCGATCACTTCGGCTCGCTGGTCTTCGATATTATCCAACGAACGTCCCGCCCGGAATTTGGCGAATTAGGATTGGTGGTGATTGTACGGGCATCCACCCAATGATGCGTTTCTGAATGGCCGTCAGCAAACGAGAAACCTGCCGCTTTGTTGTGATAACTGGCTGGATGGTCAATAAATGTGATTGTCGCAGGAGATTCAAGCGGGTCCGCGCTCCAATAAACTCCATCATTAATGGTAACCGGATTTTCATCAAGAAACACAAACGTTTCAGTCGGGTGACGAAATTGATCCAGTCGCGTGAATTTCTGCCAGGGTGAGCTCTGAATATTCGGGTAGAATTTTCCATCCCGTTGACCACCTACGTAAGCATTCATCGAGATGCTGCGGACCCGCGGAAGGCCAAATGCTTTGCTCTGATCTGCAGGGCATCTATAGATCCCCGGATTCGATGCATATTTGCCCAGCAATCCTTGCATTAACGCGGGCAGGTTTGTGGCGTCAGTCGGCACGTTCATGTAAGTGGTCCCGTACCATTCAGGGTACGAAATTTCGAGTGAATTGTAGGCCAAACGCGCTCCGTTATCATCGGCGTATATGCGCCAGGCCATCATCATTTGACGAAGGTTATTCAGGCAGCTTAGCCCATTTGCTTTGACCTTTGCCATGGACAACGCCGGCAACAACATGGCTGCCAAAATCGCAATGATTGCAATCACAACCAGTAATTCGATTAATGTGAAGGCAATTCGCCTTTCTCTGAACTCGGCTGTTGAACTGCCAGTGGGTGCAGCAGGCATAGGTTACTTCGGCTGCCAATCAGGATGCCGGTAGTGGTCGTAAGTCCATCGCAAATCACGATTGTGAGTAATATCACCTCCCGGCCAATGAAATACTTCAGTGCCCTGGGCAAAATCTGTCGCAGCCTTGATGGTGGATGCTTCCAGCCAGTTATGCGATTCCACATGACCATCCGCGAACGCAAACGTGGTTAGTTTGCCGTGAAAAATCGCAAACCCGTCAATCCATTCTGGCGGGTTCACGGCCATTACCCACGTGCCCCCGTTGCACCCGCGAGGATCTGCTTCTTCAATGAAATACATCGAATCCGAAGGCTGTTTTACTTCACTGAATTTCGCAAATAATCGCACCTGGACATCACCATACCCATTCATCGGTTCAGCTTTTGAATAACTATCATAAGCCCATCCTTTGCCAGGCAAATTGTTTTTCGTCCTCGTATCTCCAGGACAATGGTAAGCTCCCACAGCCGGACAATATTTGAACAAAGGAGATTGTTTGAGCCCGTCGGTTACGCGCCGTTCCGCTTCCACTTTGTCGATATTCGCTGGAATCACCAGCCCGGGCATGGGGCCGATCCAAAAACCGCCGCCATTGAGAACCACCTGTCCTTGGTCGCCTTTGTAAATGGTCGGCAGAATGGCATCACGGTTGTCCAACCCATACATCAGCATGCCGGCCATTAGCTGTTTATGATTCGAGCGGCAAACAGATCCAGTCGCTTTGATTTTGGCCCGGCTCAAAGCAGGCAAGAGCATCGCAGCCAATATTGCGATAATAGCGATTACCACGAGCAATTCGATCAAAGTAAAACCTGCCGTTTTGGACTGAGATTGCTGCTCAATGTTCACTGTAAAATACGAAATATGAGACGAAAAAGATCCGAAGGAGGAGATTCGAAATGCCGCTCATCTTTGTTACGCATAGGCAATAGGTCGGAATGTTTCATGGCCGGCTCAAGTCGAACACTAGACGTTCTCGAGCAGGATTGCAATGACTTCACGGATCTCGACGATTTTCCAACCAACGTGAATCCATCCGGCATGCCGAACGGAAACTAAGAATTCCGCTGGGAGCGCTAGTTCTTTGTTTTAAAAATGTTCGCAATTCCTTCTGCAAATTTGGGTAACCGTCCGTGATTCGGGTAATCTACACGGTTGCGATATGTCCGTTGACATGCGGAACCGCCCTCTGGTAAAGTCGTGCGATGCTTGGTGAGACCAAAAACCAACTCTTCCTCACCCGCGCAGGGCTCCAGCGTGTCGGCCCGCAAAAATAATTTCCTGTCAGTCAGTCGCCGGAATGCGGCTAGTAAACAATCGCTGATTTAGTCCGTCATTCGGGATGGAAACTAAGAAAAAAGCGACTTTTCCTGGAAGCACGACATTGGCGCGCTCATTTTGGCGTCTCCCTTTCGGCAGCGGCATAGCTCGCCCGCGATCCCTCTCGTTGGCACTGGTGCTAACTACGGCGACGTGGCTTAGCACGGCCGCAACCACGGCGCAGCAAATAAATCGCCTGGAGGAAATCCGCCGCTTTCGAGGTTTTGCCGAACCGTTTGTTTCGGCAAGCGCGCCGACCGACGCTGATAACATCAGCTTCCATGCAGCACTGAGAGCCTTCGCCGCACGGAACCACCCGGATGATTATTCGAGTTTGGAAAATTTCGCTGCGAAACAACGTAACTCGAGTTGGTTAGGGTCGCTCGCGTACAACCTGGGGCAGGAGCAATACAACCGCGGCTATTACTCGAAAGCGCTCACGAATTGGGCCAAGGCTTGGCAACTCTTGAAATCCAATTCTGAGCCGGAGTGCAAAACGCTCGCGGACCGCGCTGGCGGTGAATTGGCGTTGATGCTGGCGCGGTTGGGCAGGATGGATGAGTTGAAGCAGTTATTGCAGGAGTTCGAGGGCCGCCCGATAGTGGGTAGCGCTACGGAGCGCATTTCCGGCGCCAGGCAGGGCTTATGGACCATGCAACACCGGCCAGAAATAGCCTTTCGCTGCGGGCCCCTGGCGCTGGACCGCATTCGCGCGGCGAAGCATTCGACTTTGGCGGGGCACGCTTTGGTACAGAACTCGACTTCAACCACCAACGGGTTTTCGCTCGATCAGTTAACCGAACTGGCCTCGGCGTTGGGCATGAATTATCGAGCGGCTTTCCGTTCACCTGGTGCACCCTTCATAATGAATTCGGTGGTAAACTGGAAGGTGGGTCATTACGCAGCGCTACTGAATCAGTCACCCCAGGGCCATTATCATTTGCAGGATCCGACTTTCGGCAGCGATGCTTGGGTGACCGGGACAGCCTTGGAAGCGGAAACATCAGGTTATTTTCTCGTGCCCGCAGGTCCTTTGCCCAAAGGATGGCGCGCCGTCGGGGTGGAAGAGGCCCGGAAAATCTTTGGCAAAGGCACCACTGCCAATAGCGATCCGGATTCGACTTCCGACGACGATAAGAAAAAGGATTGTTTTGCCGGCCTATTTGGTATGGCGATGGCCAACGCGCATCTGATGGTGGTAAGTTTGAATATCGAGGACAACCCCGTTGGCTATCACCCGCCGGTCGGTCCGCCGGTCATGTTCCGGGCTGTCTATAACCATCGGGAGAATGGTCAGCCGGCCATTTTCACCTACAGCAATCTGGGACCGAAATGGACCTTCAACTGGCTAGCTTACGTGAAGGATAATCCCACGGACTCCTCGGCCGATGTGAGCCTTTATGTGGATGGTGGCGGTAGTCAGCCGTTCCAGAATTTTGACCCGGTATCGCAAACGTTTCAGGTGCAGTTGAAGAGCCAGGCGCTTCTCAAACGGACCTCGACCAACTCCTATGAGTTGCTTTATCGCGACGGCTCGAAAAAGATTTTTTCCCTGGCGGGACCGGGCATCACTGTCCGTCGCGTGTACATGACGCAGGTAATTGATCCTGCTGGCAATACTGTGAGCATCAACTACGATGGCAGCTACCGAATTACCTCGCTCGTGGACGCTATCGGTCAAACGACCACTTTCGCCTACACTCATCCAGTTGACCCCTTGAAAATCACCAAGGTCACCGACCCTTTTGGCCGGTTCGCCTCGTTCCAGTATGAACCTGGTGGTTTGATGCGTCTGACGAATATCGTCGATGTCATCGGCCTCACCTCTTCCTTCCAGTATAGCAATAGCACTGATTTCATTCAGGCACTGACGACCCCGTACGGAACAAGCCGGTTTTCAGTGGGCGAATCGGGCCGCACCCGCTGGTTGGAGCTGAGCGATCCTTATGGGGACACAGAGCGGGTCGAATTCACTGAGTCGAACTCCGTGGGCATCCCGAATAGCTGGCCCCCATCAATGCTGCCCGCGGGGATGTTCGTTCGCAATTGGGTTGATTATGCGCGCAACACCTTCGTGTGGGACAAAAAAGCCTTCAAGGAGGGTCGGGACGATTATACGAAAGCTCGACTCTACCATTGGCTGCATACGGCCAACTACGTGGATGCTTTCAGCGGAATCGAATTCGAGAAGGCGCCGCTCGAAAACCCGGTTTGGTACAATTATCCCGGGCAGACGGACCTTTATGGAGCGATTGATGACTCGGCCACGCGTCCGGGCACTTCTGACCAGCCCTCGAAAGTCGGCCGTGTCCTTGATGACGGCACCACGCAACTTTGGCAATACGATTATAACATCGTGGGGCGGCTGACCACCTCGGTTGATCCGGTGGGGCGCCGGATGAGCCTGGTTTATGCAACCAACAACATTGACTTGCTGGAAATCCGCCAGACTACGGGCACAAATAACGACCTGCTGGCCAAGTTTGCCTATAACAATCAGCACTTGCCCGTTGTGATTTGGGACGCCGCCGGGCAGGCGAGAAGCAACAGTTACAACTCGCGCGGACAGTTGACCAGCACGACCGCCGCCAACGGCGCAACACGGACTTTCAGTTACGATACCAATGGCTATCTGGTGGCGATTGATGGTCCATTACCGGGCACTAATGATACCACTGTCTACGCTTATGATGCTTTTGGCCGCGTGCGGACGACTTCTGAACCTGATGGCCTGACGATGACTTACAGTTACGATGCCATGAATCGACTGACGAACGTCACCTTTCCCGACGGCACGTTCGCAGCTTTCACCTATAGCCGGCTCGATCGCGTCAAATTGCGCGACCGGCTGGGCCGCGAAACCACTTACAGCTATGACAATCTGCGGCGGATGATTTCGAGGCAAGATCCGTTGGGACGGCTGACGCGTTATGAGTATTGCGGTTGCGGCGCGCTGTCGGCGCTCATCGATCCGATGGGCCGCAAAACCCGCTGGGAATATGACGTCCAGGGCCGCCTCACCGCCAAGGAATATGCCGATGGGGCCCGGGTTCTGCGCACGTACGAAAGCACGACGAGCCGGCTGAAGTCTATCCGCGACGAGAAGGGGCAATTCACATTCTACGATTATTACGACGACGACAGCCGCCGCCGGATCTCGTATCCGAATGCGCAGATAGCGACCCCTTCGGTGAGCTTCACCTACGACCCCAACTACGCTCGGCTGCTAACGATGCAGGACGGGATTGGCACGACTCTCTTCAGCTACCATCCTGCGGGCTCGTTGGGTGCGCTGCAAACCGCCACCGTGGACGGACCCTGGACCAATGACGTTGTGACCTACGCGTATGATGAACTCCGGCGCGTTACTAACCGCGCCATTAACGGCGTGGCTCAAGGTTATGGATTCGATGCGATGGGACGAGCGACTAATATCATCAACGCCCTCGGAAGCTTTGCCTACGCTTACGATGGCGTTAGCGCGCGTGTTCGAGATCTCACCTATCCTTTCGGTCAAAGCACCCATTACGATTATTTCGATGATTTGGGCGACCGGCGACTGCAACGGATCACTCACAGCCGCCCCAACAGTTCGCTGCTCTCGCGCTTCACTTACGCTCGCGACGCCGTTGGCAATGTAACAAATTGGCTGCAGGAATCGGATGCCCTGACCGAAACCTGGGCGCTGACATATGATAAGGCCAATCAGTTGCTGAGCCTTTCCGGCAACCAATTCGGAACAAACCTTATCAGCAGCGCCTACGCCTATGACCCGGCAGGAAACCGGCTCTCCGATGATACCAACGGAGTGGGACGCGAGTTTCACTACAATGCCCTCAACCAGCTCATCTCCGCTTCCGACGCGGCCGCAACGAACGTGACTTACGAATGGGACGGCCAGGAGCGGCTGGTTGCCATCGTCAAAGGAACCAACCGCAGCGAATTCTCTTACAACGGAATGGGCCGACTGATGAGGGTAGTCGAAAAGAGCGGGCTGCTTACTTTGGCCGAACGGCGCTTCGTTTGGTGTGGCTACGAATTATGCGAAGAAAGGAATGCCGCTGATAGCGTCGTGAATCGCTATTTCTTCCAGGGTGAACAGGACTCCGGGACGAGCTTTTACTATGCGAAGGATCATTTGGGTTCCATTCGAACATTGGCCGATTCAACTGGTAGCATACGGGGGCAATACACTTACGGCGCTTTTGGCAACGCAACCAAACTGCAAGGAGACCTGGAGGCGAACTTCGGGTTTACCGGTCATCTGCGCCATCAGACCAGCGGCTTAGTGCTAACGCCTTACCGCGCCTATGACCCAACGTTGGGCCGTTGGCTCAGCCGCGATCCGCTCGGCGAGGTTGCCGGGGCCAACCTGTATGCCTACACCAGTCAAAACCCAATCAACCGAACCGACCCGCTCGGGCTCTTCTTCGCCATTGACGACATCATCCTCGGCGGGATTGGCGCTATCGCGGGATTAGCCGGACAGGCCGCGACGGATGTCGCGACTGGGCAAAACAGCGGACTTTGGGCGTACATCGCGGCCGAGAATGCTGGTGGCGTGGCTGGGCTCTTCTCTGAATATGAGGCCGCCGGAGCTATTGCCGGCATGTTAGGGAACCTCTTCAATCAAGCATGGGGCAACTTGACCGGCACCAAGTGCGGCTTCGACCCTTTCAGCCTGGTGTGGGATACCACTCTCGGGTGGGTTACAGACTTCCTACCGGCGCCCGCCAAACCGGGATTGAAAATGGCCCTCGTAGGGACTGTTGAGAACTTAGGAGCCAACGCTATGGCACCCGTTGGACAGGCAGCGGACGCCTCATTCTGGGCGCAATTCGGGCCCTGAATCAGCGATGGCTTATGCGATGCCGTGTTTTAGTACTCGCCGGTCTCTTACTTCTACGCTTGCCGGCTCGGGCCGACGTCGCTCTGTCCTGGGACTTAGCGGGCAACCTGGCCTCGACGGTGCCGGTCGGCACTAACCAACCACTTTCGTTCCAGCAGAGCCTTTCGCCCACGACCGTTGTCTCCAACGGCACGCTAGCGCTCTCGGCGCCCATCAATGGTGGGGGCCTGGTGACGTTCCAATGGTTCTTCAACGGCTCGCCGATTAACCTGGCAACTAATGACTCACTCCTGCTGGCGAACTTCACCGCTACCAATGGCGGCGGTTATTTCCTTGTCGCCAGCAATTCTGCCGGTGCGATAACCAGCGCGGTCTTCAACGTCTATTTCGATGCCGACCAGGACGGCATGGGCGACAGTTGGGAACTCACCTATTTCGGCACGCTGGCCCGAACCGGCTTGCTGGATTTCGATGGCGATGGCGTGTCCGATCGCGATGAGTTTCGGGAGGGCACCGATCCGACTAATCCAGCTTCAGTGCAGCCCCGGCTCCGAATCACGGGGTTGGGCGGCACGGTTCTAGTCGATCCTTTGAAGACCTACTACACGAACGGCGAGAGTGTTACCTTGACCGCAGTTCCCGACTCCGGCAAAACCTTTCAGGGTTGGTTCGGCAGCGTTTCGGCGACGACTAACCCGCTGCTGCTGGTGATGGACGCAACCAAGAGCATCCTTGCGTCTTTCGCGACGGTTAGTTTAGGCGATGCCCTGGAGCAACCCTCGCTCACCTGGCAAAGTGGCGGCGACGTCCCCTGGCATGGCCAAACGGCGACAAACCACGACGGTGTGGATGCAGCGCAATGTGGGACAATCACGCACAATCAACAAAGTTGGCTGCAAACGACTCTCACTAATAGCTCCTACCAAACGCTCTCATTCTGGTGGCGCGTGGCTTCTTACGACGACTCGCTGCAGTTCCTTATCAACGGCGTTCAATACGCCTCGCTCAGCGGTGTCTCGAACTGGGTCCAGCACTTCGCGCTGATTCCTCCTGGCACCAACACCACTCGCTGGGCCTACGTCAAGAATTCATCGGATGACCAATACGGATCAAACCTCGTTGACCTGGCGTGGCTCGACCAGATTCAGATTGCCACCTTGCCTTTTACGCCAGGGCCAGGTCATGGATTGATAGTGCCATGGGGGGACAATTCTTACGGCCAATCAGCTTTCCAGTCCGGGTTGAGCAATGTCGTGGGCATAGCCGCTGGCGGTTACAACAACCTTGCGTTGACCAGCAATGGCAAAGTCAGCGGCTGGGGCGATAACAGCTCGGGCCAGACCAATGTGCCAGCCACTTTGAGCAACGTAGTGGCCATTGCCGCCGGTCAGGACCATAGTCTCGCGCTGAAATCCAACGGCACCGTGACCGCCTGGGGCTCTAGTGTCTTTGGGCAGACAAGCGTGCCTGTCGGGTTAAGTAATGTTATCGCTATAGCTGGAGGTGAATCGCATAGTTTGGCGCTGCGCAGCAACGGCACTATTGTCGCGTGGGGCTATGGCGGTGATGGACAAACCACCGTTCCTGCGAACCTGAGCAACGTCGTCGCCGTTGCGGCGGGCGGTTCGCACAGCTTGGCCCTTCGAAATGACGGAAAGGTTGTGGCGTGGGGTGGCAATGCTTACGGCCAAGCGACCGTTCCCGCAAATCTGAGCAATGTCGTGGCGGTTGCTGGTGGTAGCCGGCACAGTTTGGCGTTGCGCAGCGATGGTACGGTCGCAAGTTGGGGGGACGGTAGCTCCGGCCAGACGAATGTTCCTGCGGGTCTGAGCAATGTGGTGATGATTGCGGCGGGTAACTACCACAACCTGGCGTTAAGGAGTGACGGCAGCGTCGTGGCGTGGGGCACCAACAGCTTCGGCCAAAGCAGTCCCCCGCCCACTTTGCAGGATGTGGTGGCCGTCAGCGCCGGAGCTGCGCATAGCCTTGCGCTGGTCAACGATGGTTCGCCGGCCATAACGCGGCAGCCCTTTTCGCAAACGGTGTTCAGCGGGACCAGTGTAACTTTGAGCGTCGGCGTGGCTGGACGCGGGACGCGCAATTATCAATGGCTACTCAATGGAACCAATATTGCCGGGGCTACCAACGCCTTGCTGGAGCTGGGGAGTGTGCAGCCGTCCAATAGTGGAATTTATGGGCTAACCATTTCCAATGCTCTTGGGTCGGTTGTCAGCGCAGATGCCGTGTTGACGGTGCGGACATCGTCGCCCTCCATCACCTTGCAACCAGCGAGTCGGATTACTGTTGCCGGCAGCAGTGTGAGCTTTAACTGCGAGGTCGTTGGTTCGCTGCCCTTGTTCTATCAATGGCAGCATGCAGGCACGAACTTAATCGGGGCGACTAATTCGATGTTGGCTCTGGCTAGGGCAGAAGCTGGTGACGCCGGAGATTACAAGCTGATCATCACCAATGCGTTTGGCACGACCAACAGCACCACGGCTACGTTAACCTTGGTGCCGTCGCTGGTAGTCGCCTGGGGTTACAACGGCTCCGGCCAGACCAATGTTCCCGCCACTGTGAGCAACGTCGTGGCCATAGCGGGCGGCCAGGACCACAGCCTCGCTCTTCTGTCCAGCGGCACCGTGGCTGCCTGGGGATACAATGGCCTGGGACAGACGAGCGTGCCTGCCGGGTTGAGTAATGTTATCGCTATCGCCGGGGGTGGATCACATAGTTTGGCCCTGCGCACTAATGGCACCGTCGTGGCTTGGGGCTACGGTGGTGATGGACAAACTACTGTTCCTGCGGGACTGAGTAACGTCCTCGCCATTGCGGCGGGCGGTTCGCACAGTTTAGCCCTTCGAAACGACGGGAAGGTTTTCGCGTGGGGTTACAATCTCTACGGCCAGGCCACGGTTCCTGCAAGTCTGAGCAATGTCGTGGCCGTTGCTGCTGGCAGCCGGCACAGTTTGGCCCTGCGCAGCGATGGTACGGTTGCGAGTTGGGGTGACAATGCCTTGGGCCAGACCAGTGTTCCAAGCGGGCTTAGCAACGTTGTCGCGATCGCCGCCGGCGGTTCACACAACCTGGCACTTAAAAGCGATGGCACTGTCGCCGCGTGGGGTTACAACAATTACGGGCAGACCGTCGTACCTTCTAACCTTAGCAATGTGATTGCTGTGACCGCAGGCTCCAGCCACAGCCTCGCCCTCAAAGATGACGGCACCCTGGTAGGTTGGGGTTACAACATCGACGGCCAGACAACCTCCTTGCCTGCACTACCGATCGTCGCCATCTCCGCGGGCGGATATCACAACCTGGCGATTGGCCACGACCATTCGCCCTTTGTCACGCGCCAACCGGCCAGACAATCTCTCTTTAGCGGAGCTGACTTGCTCTTGAGCGTCGGTGTAACGATGCCCGGACAACTGAGCTACCAATGGCAATTTAGCGGCACGACCATTACTGGGGCAACCGATGCCTCCCTTAAGGTTACAAACGTTCAGGCTGCCAATGCGGGTGCTTATCTGGTCGTTGTTAGCAATTCTTACGGCGCAGTGACAAGCTCGGTCGTAACCGTCGGGGTGACGCTCTCGCCGCCGATAATCGTGCAACAACCCTCCGACCAGGAGACCGTGGGCTTGGCCAGCGCCAGGTTCGAGGTCAGCGCAGTTGGGTCGCTTCCGTTGAGTTACCAATGGCAACACAATGACACTGATATCCCTGGTGCCACCGCTGCTGCACTGACCTTGGCGACAGTCGGGCAGAGCGATTTCGGCAGCTATCGCGCGCTTATTACCAACAACTATGGCGCAATATTCAGTGACTCCGCGACTCTCACCGTGGTTCCTTCGCTCGTCATTGCCTGGGGTTATGGCGGTGACGGACAGACGACAGTTCCGCCCAGTTTAACCAATGCCGTGGCTATTGCCGCAGGAGATTCGCACAGCGTGGCTCTGCGCGCTGACGGTTCTGTGATCGCCTGGGGCGACAATTTCCAAGGCCAAACCGATGTGCCTCCGACTCTCAGCAACGTTGTCGCCGTAGCCGCCGGCGGTTTTCACAATTTGGCACTCCAAAACAACGGCTCGGTGGTTAGCTGGGGGCAGAACGATTTTGGTCAAACCAATGTTCCAACGACTTTGAGTAACGTGATTGCCATCGCCGCCGGCGCTTTTCACAGCCTCGCCCTCAAGCGTGATGGGACGATCATTGCCTGGGGCGATGACGATTACGGTCAAACTGATCTTCCCCTGCTCCTGAGCAACGTGGTCAGCATCGCGGCCGGCTACTACCATAACCTGGCGCTCAAGGCCGATGGCACGGTCACAGCTTGGGGCGGAGATCCCCTCGATGACCGCGGCCAAACAGACGTTCCAGCCGATCTGTCAAATGTCGTCGCTGTAGCGGCCGGCTATTTCCATAACCTGGCTCTCAGGGGCGACGGCACAGTTGCGGCTTGGGGCGACAATGACGACGGTGAAGCCAACGTTCCTCCAGGTTTAAGCAATGTCGTCACTATGGCGAGTGGCGGCTATCATAATCTGGGCTTGGGGGGCGACGGCACGATTCTCTCCTGGGGCTTTGACGATCAAGGCCAAACCAAGGTCCCGGTGGGTCTGCCTAATGTAGTGGCAATTGCGGGAGGCGGCTACCACAGCCTGGCACTCCTCAACGACGGCTCGCCGTACTTTGTCCGACAGCCCTTTAGTCAGGTCGCCTCTGCTGGCGCTGCCGTCAGTTTCGATGTGACCCTCATGGGTCTGGCGCCATTCGCCTATCAATGGCAGTTCAACGGCGTCAACATTACCAGCGCAACCAGTTCGGTTTTGGTTTTGGCTCCCGTCCAACTCACCAACGCCGGCAGCTATAGTCTCGTGATCAGCAATGTAATCGGGAGCGTAACGAGTTTGCCGGCCTGGTTGAGCGTGTTGCCGCCTCCGCCCACTGAGATGCAAATTCATGCCTCAATCCAGAGCGGTTTGCTCGTGGCTTCCTTCTACAGCATCCCTGGCCGAACTTATACCATCGAATACGCGACCACGTTGAGTTCCGGTTGGGCAGTTCTAACCAATCTCACCGCGATGACCACCAATGTGCTTTTCTCCGACTCCATTGCCATCTCGACTCAGCGTTACTATCGCGCTTCGCGCACCGGGAACTAATTGAACCCTGCGGTCTATTCCGGCTAAAACCATTGGTGAAGTGGTGACTTTGATATTTGGCCAAACAGGCGTTCGATGGCGGCATATCTGCTTCGCGAACCACATGTTTAGATCAATCCAACAACGATTCCACTGAACTGTCCCGGAAAATCGAAACCTCGGAAATTTTTCATTGACAACTTCGCCAGGCATTCCTTACGCTGGCAGCCGTAAATCCCAATCGGCCTCTGGCACACACTCTATGAGTGCGTTTTTGTCGCTTAGTCGCACTGACGAAAATTGCTCGTGAAATACGTCCAGGGTCGCGGGGACACATTAGCGGGCAATGTCGATCCGATTCGCAACTCAGGAACTAAGGCGCAGGGAGCGTGCACAGCGCGGCGCCGCACTCCTTTCAACAGCGGATCATTCGCGGTGCTCAAGGTTGTTAGACATTCCAAACCCAAAACTACAATTATGAAAGCACGATTTAGATTCGTGAAAGTAATCGCCGCGTTCTCGCTGGCTGCCGCCGGCCTTCTTCAGGCCGGAACATTCCAAACCGACTTCTCCTCGGACCCTGGTGGAATTGGCAACGTGAACCGTCCGGGGATTATGACACTCATTACCAATTCGCAGCTCACGCTGATCAATCTAAACGATGTTTATGATGAATTCGGTGTGTTCCAGCCATCGCGCCTGCCCTTGCAAGCATCTTACGTCTTCCCTGAAATAAACGCAGGCAGCCGGATCGAGTCGTTCATAGCGACGTTCAAGGTACGAATGGGGGGCGGAACCGACAATCCCGCCCAGGGGTTCTGCCTGGTGCTTGCTAACGACTACGACGGTTCTCTTTTTCGCGAAGCAGGCGGCACGACCACCGGCCTGACTATCTCTTTCGATACCTACAACTCAGAAGCGCCTCCTCCAGGCATCGCGGGCGCGACCGAAGGGAATATTTTTGGAGAGGCGCCAGGTATCATTATCAAGCAGGGCGGCAGCAGAGTTCTAGCGAAACGCTTTGATGCACTGCGCACTGATGGCCCCGGTACCAACCACGCTCCGGTCTTCGTGACCGTACAGGTAAAGTTGGACCCGGATGGTACCCTGGACGTCACGTACAATGGCACAAATGTGTACAACAATGTTCCGATTGGCTATATCCCGATCGCAGGACGCTTCGGCTTTGGCGCGGGCACCGAGGAACAGACGATTGGAAACCGTGACAATGTCACAATTGATGATGTGAGCATCTTCACCACAAATGTAGTCGGTGCGAGCATCGCCTCGGTGTACCCACCCGTGTTGGACGCGCGCCCAGATGCCGCGGTTGTTATCGGCATCGCCGACCTCGGCGGCGGCGCGACGACACTTCAATTCGATGGCTCAACGGTCAGTGCAAGCTCGTCAACTGCAGGCAATCTCACCACCTTGACCTATCAGCCCCCGGCCCTGCTCACCCCCGGCTCGACCCATACCGTAAACCTCACGTACGGCTCGAAGACGTTTGCCTACGCCTTCACGGTTGTGAATGCCACGATCATCCCGGCTACAGCCGCGGCTTTAACCGGAAGCGTGAATACCAACAATAGCGGTTTCCGGGTCCGCACGCACCAGACTCACGAGACTCAAAGCACGGCCTCAGCTCAACGCGCTGAACAACAACTCGCAGGCCTGCTTGGCGCCAACATCGCCGACCTGAGCGGCACCAACTCTGATGGGACTTTCGATGCGGAGCTGATCAACTTCGAACAGAATGGCAATTTCGCAGGTGACATCACCGGAGATGCAAGCTTCCCCGGAATCCCGGGTACCGAGGGAGGCTACGATAATTTTGCTGTGGAAGCCGTAGGTTATCTCCGCCTGCAACCTGGCGTTTATGTCATCGGCGGAGTCTCCGATGACAGCATGCGCCTTTCTGTCGGCAGTGATCCACGCGATATCGTCACTTCAGTTCGGCTGGCTGACACCTTGCTCGGACGAGTCCAAACCACCATCATCGTGACCAACGCCGGGATTTACCCTCTTCGTGTTTTGTACTCCGAAACCATTGCTGCGGCAAATCTCGAGGTTTGGAATGTAGATACCAATGGGAACAAAATTCTGCTGAACGATCGCGGCACGCCTGGCAGCATTTCGGCGTATCCCACGCGCACAAATAATTTCAGCACCACTCCATTTGTCAGCTATGCCAATCCAGAGCCAGGCCAAAGCAACGTCAGTCCTGCCACCAAAATCGAGCTGCGGATTACTGACGATGGTACTACAGTAGATACTGCGACGCTTAAGCTTACGCTCAATGGTAGCCTGGTCACGTTGCCGGGTGGCGCCGTGAGTAAAGTTGGCAAGATTACCAGCGTAACATATCAGCCTTCTTTCCAACTCAGCGCCAATTCCCCTCAGACAATCAAACTTGAGTTCAACGACAGTGGCAGCAATGCGATCGTTCGGCAGTATGCCTTCACAACTGGCAAGGCGACGGCCCAAGGGGGAGTCCTGAACACCGTCAAAGGATACTGGAAGTTTGACAAAGGAAACCTCAAGGCCAGTATCGGTCGGGACCTAAAGTACCTGGATAATTCTGTCTCGAATTTGTATGAGTTTGGCACCACCAGCCAGGGCAATTTTTCCGCGATTCCCAATATCAACGGGAAACCGACCAAGGCCATTCACATCCCCTTCACCGGAGGAACGGACGCGCAGGATCCCACCGCAAAATTGCTCGGGTTGAAAATGTTTCACGGGATTCCACCGAATGGGGGCGGCAGCAAGGTCAATCAATGGACCATGATTCTTGACCTGTACTGGGGCGATCAGGCCCGGATCGGCTTTGGCGCTGTATTCCGGACCACAAACCTGGGCGCTCCAGGGGACGCCGACATGTTCTGGCGAGCTTCTTCCTTCAGCTATGGCAAGAGTTGTTGCTCGGCATACGCCGGCATTGATCCGGCGCACACTCATCTGCGCGACCAGTGGGCGCGCGTCGTGTTCTCCGTTGATCTGGCGGCTTCACCCCGAGTGGTGGGCAAGTACATCAATGGCTTTAAGCATACGACCACGGTGGCCGGGGATGGCGACGCGCTGGATTCACGCTTCTCGCTCCCGCCGGAATTCGAGCTGTTCAGCGACGAGGATAACGAGCGCACTGAATGTTGGGTCAGCGCCATTCAGATCCGTGAAGGCCGCATGAGCGACGAGGAAATCCTTGCGCTCGGTGGTCCAGATGCGAATGGCATCCCCTTGGCGTATTCCCAGTGGGAATTTGATGATCCGGCAGCGCCTCTCGCGGCGAAAGTGGGCAATGATCTTCATTATATCAATGATACCGTCAGTAACCTGTATGAATTGGGCTCCACTGGGCAGGGGAATTTCACAAACGTTCCGAATATCAACGGCACATCAGTTCGCGCGCTGCACATACCCTTTACCGGGGGCGCGGACGCGCAGGATCCGACCGCCAAATTGCTCGGGTTGAAGATGCTTCACGGAATTCTACCGAACGGTGGCGGCACCAAGGTGAACCAATGGACCATGGTCATGGATTTGTGCTGGGGCGATCAGGCTCGTATCGGATTCGGCGCAGTATTCCGGACTACCAACCTTGGAGCTCCGGGCGATGCGGACATGTTCTGGCGAGCCTCTTCCTTCAGTTATGGCAAGAGTTGCTGTTCGCCGTACGCCGGGATTGATCCAGCCCACACCCATCTGCGCAACGAATGGGCGCGCGTCGTGTTTGCCGTTGACCTTGCGGCTTCGCCTCGGGTAGTGGGTAAGTACATCAATGGCTTCAAACACACGACCACCGTATCGGGAGATGGCGACGCCCTGGATTCGCGCTTCTCGCTGCCCCCGGAGTTCGAGTTGTTCAGCGATGAGGACAACGAGCGGACTGAATGCTGGATCAGCAGCCTGCAAATCCGGCAGGGCCGGATGTCGGACGATGACATCGCGGCTCTGGGCGGTCCCACCCCGCAGGGCATTCCTTTCCAGCACAGTGGGATCCGAAGCTTGGAATTCACGTGACTTGAAGTCGCGG
>JADMIO012752702.1_pt1 | contig 126633 bp, 113 predicted proteins | sample 8958161 | NCBI WGS metagenome assembly JADMIO01 (sample SAMN16585339, study PRJNA669376) | soil metagenome | isolation source: Crop rotation soil | place: USA: Cullars Rotation, Alabama | collected 2011
GCCGCGACTTCAAGTCACGTGAATTCCAAGCTTCGGATCCCACTGTGCTGGAAAGAACGAGCAAAGCTCGGCACTGGCCGATTTTCCGCTCACTGCCGCCACGCTTGGCGATCTGATCAAGCTTGTCATCGGCGGCGAAATCGAGATCACGCGGGCCAAAGAAGTCTTCAACGACATGGTGGCCAATAAGCGTTCGGCCCCCGAGTCGATGAAAGCCCTCGGCATCGGCAAGGTCGACACCAGCGAACTCGAAGCCATCTGCAAGGAAATCGTCGCCGCCAATCCCAAAATCGTCGCCGACGTCAAGGCCGGGAAGCAGCAAGCCGTCGGCGCCCTCCTCGGCCAAGCCAAAAAGAAAAACCCCAACGCCAACCCCAACGATGTTCGGCGAATCTGTTTGGAATTGATCGAGAAGATGTAGTGTTTGTGAATTACCTGTCCTCGGCCTAAAATTGAGCCAGAGGAAACCATGTCCACCGCGCCAGATTTTCGCAGCTTCTCGCTCGCCCAGTACTTGGCGATTGAGAACGACTCGTCGGAGAAGCATGAGTTCTACGAGGGCGAAATCAGCGCTATGGCCGGGGCGACTGTCGCCCACAATACAATCTCCGTCAACATCCTCGCTCATCTCCACACGCAGCTTCGCGGCAAAGATTGCCGCCCTTTCAACAGCGACCAACGAATCAAAGTCGAAAGCGCCGGCTTTTATACCTATCCCGATGTCTCCGTCATTTGTGGCCAAGTGCAGATCGCCAAGGATGATCCGCTTTCGGCAACGAATCCTCGCGTTATTCTGGAAGTGCTCTCGCCTTCAACGGACTATTTCGATAAGCGGAGAAAACTGAAACTTTACTTGCAACTCGATTCGCTACATGAATATGTGATCGTGACGCAGGATTGGCCTTACGTTCAAAAGTTCATTCGCAACGATGATGGCACCTGGACCATGTCCGTCATTGAGGGACTCGACACAGCACTTGATCTCAAGAGCATCGATTGCCAACTGCAAATGGCCGACGTGTACGATGGAGTCACTTTTCCACCCCCACCCGAAAAACAACAGCTCCCAACCTAGCTTCTCGCAGTCCGCCGCCGGCAGTATCTTCAATCACTGCTGTGATCTCTTATTTTCCGAACTCTGACCTCTGCATCCCCCCATGCCCTGGTTTACTGAATCCGCTCCTTCCATTTCTCGCCCTCAGGTCGAGCAGCTTATCGCTCGCGCGGTTGAGGAAGCAAAAAATCGCCTTTGCAAAACGCCGAAACGGGTTTTGTTGCTGCCGCCGGATATTACGCGGATGCATTCGGGGGCGGGCTGGATCACGGAGTGTTTTTACAAGCTGTTCAAAGACACGGCTGATGTTCATGTCATTCCCACGCTCGGCCAGCATGAGCCGCACACGCGGGAGCAGAACGCGCAGATGTTCGGGTCGATTCCGCACGAGCGGATTCACGCGCACGACTGGCGTAACGGCTGCACGTACCTCGGCGACGTGCCGGCTGAATATGTGAAAGAGGTTTCGGGTGGAGCGGCCGATTGGAAATTCCCCGTCTGGCTCAACTCGATGCTGATGAACGAACCGTGGGATCTCGTCATCAACATTGGCCACGTCGTCCCGCACGAAGTTCTCGGCTTTGCCAACCACAACAAAAACTACTTCATCGGCGTTGGCGGCAAAGACTTGATCTGTGCCGCCCACATGGCCGCGGCCTGTTGCGGCATCGAAAACAACCTCGGCAATCTGCTCACGCCCGTCCGTCAGTGCTTCAACTGGGCTGAGGAAAAATTCCTCGGCAAGCTGCCTGATTTTTATGTGCAGGTGGTGTTGGCCCGTGACAACCGGGGCGATCTCGTTCATACGGGTGTGTTTGTGGGCGACGATTTGGAAACTTATATGGGCGCGGCCCGGCAGGCTCGCGAGCAGAACATCACGGTGCTTGAGGAGCCGCTGAAAAAGGTGGTCTGCGTCATGCAGGGGGACGAATTCTTCAGCACCTGGGTCGCCAACAAAGCTGTCTATCGCACGCGGATGGCGATGGCAGATTTTGGTGAGCTGCTCATCATCGCTCCTGGCCTCAAACGTTTTGGCGAACAGCCCGATGTGGACGCCTTCATCCGCAAATACGGCTATTGCGGCACGCCTAAGGTCATGAAGCTCTACAAGGAAAACGCTGACATGCAGGACCTCGCGCACGCGACGGCCCACCTGATTCACGGCAGCAGCGAAGACCGATTTCGCATTACGTACGCCCCTGGGCATCTCTCCAAAGCCGAGGTGGCCCAGGTCAACTTTGGTTATGCCGACATTACGCAGGTGATGCGGCGTTATCCCATCAACGAGCTCCACGAGGGGTTCAACGATGTAAATGGCGAGCAGATCTATTTCATTCCGACGCCTTCGGCAGGGCTGTGGGCCACCCGCGAAAAACTCTTCAATCGCAAAACGGGTTTTGGGGCGGGTTAGGGACGGGCGACAGTGGGAACTGGAGACAGGGGACGAGGCGCTCATTTCACATGAGCGCGAAATGGAAAGAAATTTACAAGTTGCTGTGCGGCTTGGAGTTGGCAAAATTGATTCGCGAACGAAGAGCTCATGCGATGAGGGGTTAGTGAGCATCTGGTAAGCTCCGAGTTCAAGTTTTAGGTTTCAAGTTAGAACGGGGGCGGCGCGCAGAGGGAGCCATGACTCCACGCGAAGGCGCGGAGTTTGGATCAAGGGGTTTCCTCAAATAGCTATATTGCAATCGGCGCGAAAAAGCGGGCCAGAATTGCCAAGTTTTTTTGGTTGGGTCGTGATGCTTTTTGCCCACTCAAAACGATTTAACGTGCGCGGTAATTAGGCAGGGCGATTTTCCCCATCTACGGATTTTTCGAGCGCAACCGCTGGACAATTACAAAAACAAAAAATCCGGCGACGGCAACCGCGAACAAAAACGCGAGCGTGGTTCCTATGTTCAGGAATTGAGTGGTCTCAACGGCGGCTAATGGCTGTTCGTTCATTGGTAGGCCTCAGGCGCGGTGGCGCACTGGCTCCGTTTCCTGAGGCCCCCTGTCAAACCGGACGTGCGGATTTCCCGCATCCGGCTTACCGATGGTCTTCTCATGCGACATGCGTGCCTCCAGGATAGCGAATCGTGCCGAGCAACTGATAGAGACCGTGTTCTTCCACTAAACGGCGATGGGGCCACTCTTGCGGATGGAACGGGCAACTGCCGGGTCGCCACCGCCGTTGACCGCCGCGGCGCGCGAGCAAGCGTAAGAGCCGCTCACGCACGTACAAGTCAACCTCGTTGAACTTCCCTGACGCATTGCCTGTGCGAAAGTAGCCGCCCCAGCCGCGGAGTACCGGATTAATGATCCGAATTACTTCACGGATGTCACGCAGCCCCGCCCAGCGACAGTGCCCGGTGAGATCGCGGATGCGGGTACGGATGGCGTTCATCGCCTTCGGGGACGGCCAACGATACAGATAGAGCTTTCCCTTAAAATGGGAACGCACGATCCGCAGGTAGCAGCCCAGAAACGTGAAGCCTTCCTTGCCCAATCCTAATTCCACCAGCCGCGTCTTGGTCGGATGAAGTTGCAAACGCAACAACCTCATGATCTCTTGCACCTGAGCCAGCGCTTGCTCGGCTTGGGCACGGGTGCGGCAGAGGATGACAAAGTCATCCGCATATCGCACGAGCTTTCCCAAGTGAGAGCAGGTCGCTTGCCAGATGCGATCCAGGTCGTTGAGGTACACGTTGGCCAAGAGCGGAGAAATCACACCACCCTGCGGAGTTCCCGCAGTCGAGGTGCGAACCGCCCCGTCCTCCATGACCCCCGCTCGCAACCACTGCCGCAGCAGCTTGAGTACCCGCCGGTCTGAGATGCGATTCTCCAGCTTCTCTAACAGAAGGTTCTGGTCAATCGCGTCGAAGAAGCCTTGGATATCCGCGTCCACCACGTGATAGTGGCCTTGGCCACCCGTGATGCGAATGGCTTCCAAAGCTTGCGTGGCGCTCCGACGGGGACGGAAGCCGTAACTCGTCGGCTGAAAGTCCGCTTCGAAGATCGGTTCTAGCACGATCTTCGCCGCCATTTGCACCACGCGATCTCGCACCGTGGGAATGCCCAGCGGCCGCTGTTTGCCGTCTGGTTTGGGAATGTAACGTCGTCGCACCGGCTGCGGCCGATACTTCCCTTCACGAAGCGTGGCTTGCAGTTCCTGAAGGAATACCGCCACACCTTGCTGCTCGATCATCGTCAGTGTTACGCCGTCGATGCCAGCAGCTCCCTGATTGCTCCGCACACGTTTCCACGCCTCCAGCAGAACGTCACTCCGCCAGATCCGGTCGTACAGCGCATGGAAACGACGCTCCTGATTGCACTTGGCCGCAATGTACAGCCGGCGCTGGAGTTCTCGCACGTTATTAGTGGGGTGATTGGGTCTTGCGACCATGCCCTTACGCTTACCTCCTTACACCGGCACGACCAAAGCAGGGTTCCTTCCCTCGTCCGGCCTTCTCGGCCGGCATCAACGGTACTATGAACCCCTCGGACTCCCGCCCAGCACGATTCCCCTTCACCGTCGGCTTATAGGAACCGCCTGCGTCCGACGTGGACCGCCAGGACGGGTCTCTCCTGTTCCGTATCAGGCTCTGTTGACGTGCTCTCCTCCATACCCCGTAGGCGTCCTGCATCCCTCCGGTTCTCTCGGATGCAGTCTGTTGCCTTCGTCGTGGCATGACCGACTCGGCCACCCATCCCTTTCGGGCTTTTATCTCACGAGGCTGCAAGGTTCACCTTTCGATTGGGCCCGCCAACTTGCTTCCTTCCCAGCGACCGTATGGTCACCGCAAGGCTTTCGACATCCCGCTTAGACGACCAAGCTCTCGCCGATCATCCGGGACCTACTACGCGGCGCTCCGGCGCTTACCGCGACGGGACTCTCACCCGCTAGTCTGATACAGCACGACTCGTCCCTACGACGAATCTTTCAGGACACACCATGCCCCTGATTCTAGCCGGCGGCGCATGAAAAAGCCCCCGCGAGTTAGTAGCTACTAGCTAGGCACGCGGGGGCGGTGAGCTTCAGGCGTCGTGGGCTGCATCGCCTGGAGACTCGTCACAGGCAAACCTACGTCATACCGCAAATTGGTCAAATTGGCTCAAAATCAGTGCTTATGGCGTGTGGGTGCGAGGTACTGTTAACGGCGGATAAAAAAGGCCCCAGCATTTCAACCGGGGCCAGCCAGCCATTCAGGCCAGCAATTGGTCAAACGTCCAGCAATGATCCGTCAGCCCCGCAGCCTGCGCCGGCGTGACGGTCATCTTCCCCGGCCGCCAGCAGAAATTGAAATATGCCATATGGAGGTTTACGGCGGCTTCCAAGTTCTCAATCTTCCGCGAGAAGCCAATCGTCAGCCGGCAGAACCGCTTCATAAACGTGCGGATCGTCAGGTTGTTACGCTCGACGTGGCTGGTGCATATTGAACGATCCTCTATGGCCCCACGCATCCGCTTGCGTATTGACCCGACTATTTCGGACGGATCGTATTGCAGCCGGCTGTTGCGGTACTGCTTTATGATGACGCCGAGCTTGCAATCTTTGCCAAATGCTAGGTCAACCGCTTCAGGATAGGCCGGGAAGCCATCGACCGAGATTTGAGGGAATCCATAGCCACCGTTCGGCTGAATCATGTTGTCGGCCAACTGGACCATGAACCGCCGCGTGTTGTCAGCGCTTCGCTTGCCGAGTAGGTGGTGAACGATCAACCGGCTGTCTTGGTCCTGCGCCGTGAATAGGTACAGGTCGCCAACGTCGTGACGCTCGGCCCGCTCCTCGGTGGTGAGGTTGGCTTGCTTACGGCCAACATACGTCCAGATTTCGTCCACTTCCAAATGGCGGCAGGTAACACCTTGCAGCCGATCAGCCAGCAGGGCTTCGCAGTGCTGGCCAGCCCATTCCAGTTGCCGCAACACGGTATGAATCTGCGATCCCATTAGCCGGCAGGTTGAGCGGATCGAATTGCCCTCAACCAAGTGGCGGAGAATCGTGTTCCGCTTCTCAATCGACATGACGTTAGCCATTTCAAACCAGCCTTTTGCATTGCGGCCGGTTCAGCGTAGAATCCTAGTGTCATCAGGGATTCGGGCTTTACGGCCTGGGTTACTGTGCCCCGTTGCGGCTTGCCGGCTGCTTCGGGGTTTTTTGTTGGGCTTGCCGGCCCAACGTGATTTGATTATATATATTCACAATCGGGCGTCAATGCCTGAATTCATATAATTATTTCACGGATCGAAAAATGGCGAAGAAAAAAGGACCGGGCGGCAAGCGCAAGGGCGCTGGGCGAAAACTCTCCAATCCCGATGAGGGGGCCACGATTCTGGTATCCGTGACGGTCCCAATCGGGCTTGTTGAGCAATTAGACGGAATGGCCAAAGAGCGTAGCTGGAACCGCTCTCGGGCGGTTACAGAGGCCATACGCGAGCTAGTCGCCAAGCGCTAGCGGAAGGCGGGGGAATCGAACCCATCCGGCGCGTAGCCGGTCCCTAGGGTCGCTTATAAGGCGATTGCGTAGCCAAGACGCGGGCCGCTCTCCTGAATTTAGAGCGGCAAGATGACGTTTCCATTGTTCGCTATTGGAAGGTAAAATCGCCATAGGACGACAGTTGTCAATGGCGAAAAAGAAACACGAAACTCGACTGACGGTTAAGTTTGATCCGGAGGGAAGGCCTGTACGCCTGCGCGAGTTGCGCAAGTTGGTTCATAATCTGGCGGCTTGTTTAGACCATCTATCGACAATCACTCTGGACGGAAAACGCGCTCCAGAATTCGCAATTGCCGACTTATTTGCGGGCAGCGCTGGCTTGCAAGTAGCGCCAGACAAATCGCGTCCGGTTGACAGCGATAAGATCATTAGGCGATTCAAGCAGACTGCCCGTGCAATCTACGATGACAGTGCGAACGGGCAGCTAGATGCGAGAACGCTAGAACTATTCCGAAAACTCGCGTTTCCGGCGAGTAAGCAGGAGAATCGGCTGTGGTTCGATGATATGCCGATCACGACTCAGTTCCTCGCAAACATTGACAAGCGACTTGAACACCCAGTTCGAGCGTTTGGCCAGTTAAAGGGTCGGCTAGAGCGGGTGAATGTTCACGGAATGAACGAATTCATCATCTACCCGCCAATTATTACCACTGGCATTCGGTGTGTGTTTCCTGACAGACTGATGCACAAGGTCGGAGGTTCGCTGAAAAGAAGCGTCACTGTCCAAGGGGTAATGCTCTATCGTGGGGATGACCCATTTCCTCATTTCGTTGAAGTAGAAGACATTGTCTTGCATCCGCTAGACGAAAAGCTTCCTAAACTCAGTGCGATGAAAGGAATTGCGCCGAATTGCACTGGCAAGATGAGCACGCTGGATTTCCTGGGGAGCTTGCACCATGACTGATTGGAGGTCAGGGATAAGCTACTGCTGGGATACATCCGTGTTCTTGGCATGGCTTAAAAACGAAACATGCCATCCATTGGCAGATATAGCGCTCGTAGTCGAGGAAATAGAAAAGGGAGCCGCTTTTCTTCTGATTCCAGCAACTACCTATGAGGAGCTTAATTACGCAAGAATGACTGCGAAGCAGAAGCAGATGTTTGACGACTTTACTCAGCGGTCAAACGTCATAATTGTTGATCTCTCACCGCCAATCGCAAGGAAAGCAGCAGAAATAATTAAGCTAAGCGCAAAAGCTGGGCTTGTCACAAAGCCTCGTGACGCAAGGATCGCAGCAACGGCCGTAGTAATGAACGCCACAGTGCTTCATAGTGTTGACCCTGACCTCACCAGACTGGATAAGAGCAAGATCATTGACGGAAAACGCGCTACAAAGCCATTCCCACTAGGCGGACAAAAGGGCATTGATTTTGGCGTAGAATAGCCCCCATGCGTTACCGCCTCCGCACGCTGCTGATCGCCGTGACGCTCTTGCCGCCGATCATCGCCTGGCTGGGGCCGCGGTTTTATGAGGACACACTGGATGGTATCTGGGTGCTGACTGGACCTCATCACGAATCATTTACAATCCAAGGGGACGGCTCCAGCGTTCAGGGGAACAAGTTAACCTCCAATGGTAAGTCGTATGGCCGTGTGAAACCGGGCGAACGGGTGGCGCTAAAGAGCCGTGGCCGAATTTACGTCAATGGCAAGCCTCGAGAGCCCGAGGATGATCCCTAATGTTCCGTTTCACAATCCGCGATTTGCTGTGGCTGATGATGGTGGTGGGGATGGCATTCGCGTGGCACGTTGATCACGCACTATACGAATCCTGGGAACATAAAGGCATTTGGCTGGACATTGAACTTCGCGCGGCAGGCTGGCAAGTGACATACGACGATCACGGCCAGCCAACACTTATCCCGCCGAGCCAGGACGCTACCGCCTCCCACCCAACCACAGAACCTCCGCCAACTCCCAAGTAACCGCCCCAGCCTCAACTAGCCTCTGAACCCACCGATAGCACTTCTTGCATAATCCCCGCCGCGTGGGCTTCCGCTCGCAATAGCGGCACTTCTGAACCGGAGCAGGAACTATCTCCTCGCGTGGCCCCTCGCCCGTAGCGAAGTATTCGCGCCGTAGCTTCCTCTTGGGCTTTTGGTTGCCGTGGACGACGCCCAGGCTCTTACCGGATCGACGGTGATAAACCGCCTTCTTAGTGCGGCCCAGTAGCTCCGCCGCTTCTGTGGTCGAGAACGTGAGGACTATTGCGTTGTCGGTGTCCGTCCAGCGCTGGCAGTGGTTAGATTTCGCCATGCCGCGAATCGTAGCGCGGGCGCGGTAGAATCAAGGGCGAGCGATGTTGGGCGCGTGCCAGGAAACTAGGCGGCAAAAAGCATCACCCTGTCAGAAGTTGGGCAGCGGTTCAAAAAGCATCACGACCTTTGGTTGGCGCATATTCGGTGAAAACAGCTTGGCCTGAGTGGATGTTGGTTCGCTGCTGGGATGGCCAGAATCGTTCGCTTCGATGGACACTGGCGGAGTACCGCCAGTGCCATCCGGCCGCCGGCTAGAATCAGGGGCATGGACACATTGATTGCATCCATTGTTGCCGTGGTGTTATCGCCTCGCAGTGATCGCATGGAACAGAACCCCTACGAGTCGCCGAGGGAACCGACACAGGACGGCCCAGTAATGCTTTCGGAAGCGGCAGTGGCGTTCTATTCAATCGCCGTGGGCGTGCTGGTGTTTGCGGTGTCGTCGGTTGTTCTGTGGATTGTTTTCATTTCGCGATAGTGAGCGGCTAACCCCGCACTGAGTCGCTAAGCCGCCTGCCTAATTCCAGCGCACGTCAAATCGTTTGAGTGGGCATTGAACCACTACGAACGAAGCAATGCGGTCGCTACCAACACGGCAAGGGAATGAATGCGAGGCTTGTGGATCGTGCGGAAGCATGGAGCGCGGCTAGCGACCGGAAGTCAACCGAATTGATTGCGGCTTATTGGCGCCAGAGAATTTTAGGGAGGCAGCTCTAGCTCGCTACGAAACGATATTCCTCTCGGTATTAGTCGATTCGACGGTAATTCTTTCCGTCGTGGACCGTGATTTGCGTGCCAGGCACGGTGTATGCACAAGAGGGTGCAGTGCAGCCGCAAAAGCGCGCATCGTTTGCCCCTCTAACTTGCGCCGACCAACCAAGGAGACCGCTCATGAAACCCACCAATAGCTGTCAGCAATTGTTGATCGCCCTTCTTGCTCTTGCGGTCACTTGTTCCGCAGCGTCGGCCCAAGTCCTGCCGAGGAACAAAGCAGTTGCCAATCCCGTGACACCCGTTCCTGGCCCGGTGCCAGCCGTGACGGTAGCGCCCCAGCCGGCCCCAGTGGTGACGGTAGCGCCCCAGCCCGCGCCAGTCGTGGCGTCTGCTCCGCAGCCAGTTGTCACTGTGTCGCAGCCAGGCGTGACTGTGACGCCGCCGGTTGCGACTGTGGTTGCAGGACCGGTCGCGCAAAACATTCAAATGACCCGCGCCGCGGATCTGGGGCTCTGGTTCAGTGGGATGGCGAATAATGGCCTGACAATTGCCGATTTGGCGGACACCAGCATCTTCACGAACGCGGGATTTCGCGTCAGCGATCAAATCGTTTCGATCAATGGTCAGCCCATTCGGACGGAGGCACAATTCGTTCAATACTTGACCGATCCCACGCTGGGGACGCAGCCGGTGCAGATCCTGATTGTCCGGAACGGTCAACAACATGCTCTGACGCTGTCACCCGCCGCGATAACGCAGGGAGTTGTGAATCACGATCCGCTGTATCGATACGGGCTGGTGATTGATGACACCAACCCGAGCCATATTGTCGTGCAACGCGTCTATCCGCGAACTCCTGCCTATTACGCCGGATTGCGGCAGGGCGATGTGATCACCACATTCGGCGGCCAGCGGGTGACGAGCCTGCAGGCGTTTACTCAAGGATTGAATCAGGCGAACGTGGCGATTCCGTTGCAGATTACACGCTCCGGTCAAACCCGCGATATCCAACTCGATACCTTCGGAACGGTCGATAGTTCCGTACGCACGGCTCTGCGGCCGAATATCGACGTGAATGCTGGGAGCGCTGCCGCGATCGAGACACGAGTGACGCCGGCGCCGCTTCCCGCGCCGGGCAGCGCGGTGATTCGGACTCCCGACTCGACTTTGGCTCCGGCGAGACTGCCCGATTCGACGTTAGCTCCGGCGAGACTGCCTGACTCGGGACTTCCGGTAAGTCCCCCGGTAACGATACCCCCGGCGCCCATTCCAACTCCGGCCATTCCGGCGACGCCGACGGTGGTCACGCCGGCAGTTCCGGCTACGCCCGCGGTCGTGCCCGCACCCGTGCCCCGCTAAAGCTCGGTCGAACGTACACTGCTCAACCTTCCGGCGGAGAATTCACCCGCCGGACACTTATGTGGAGTTAGTGATTGGGAGGCAAGCAGTAATAGACCGCGTCGCGGCGGCTGAGAGGTACGGAGGAGACGATGCCGGTCTTGCCTTGATTGCCACCGAGCGTGCGGAATTCGCCATCGACGACATCACAAAAGGCGATGTGGTCTACCTTGTATGGAGAGTTGAGCCAGCTCCATTTGAAGCAGACGATGGCGCCCCGTTCCGGTCCATTGATTCGCCTTCCCCAGCCCAACCAACTGGGCGCCCAGGCCGTGTTGAGCCCGGTAATACCCGCCTGCAGCAAGCACCAGTTCACAAAGCAAGCACACCATTCGACGCCGCTGTCGCCCATGTTCTCCCAGGCTTGCCGTTTCTTTTCGTTGTATTGAGCCGTGCAGGTGCGGATGTACTCCATGACCCGCGGGTTGTTTGCCGCGCCGCTTGTCTCTTGAACGCCGATTTCGCCTTGCGCGGCGCGAATCCACGCTGGGCGGGTATCCAGGCTTTTAAAGATTGGGATCGCGAGCGCGAAATCCATGAGGGCGGAACTCGCGCGGTTCAGCCATTGAGCGAATCGCTGACGATTGGCCAGCACGTTGTCGCGAATCGTCATCCACTTTTTTGCCAGTGCCGGCTGGGTATGGGGGTTGATTTTCCCCTGAATCCCCGTTTCCTGCTGAAAAATTGCGTTAACGAGATCATTCACCGCCGTACGAGCTTCTGGCGGCAGATTGCGATACTCTTGATCCCAGCGGCTCATGGCGATTCCCTCGGCGTCTGATGGTTGAGCGAAGACGATATAAGTCCTGGGCGCAACAATGCACGAATTGTTACGCGGCGGGCGGGCGCGGTTCGCGGAGCACGCGACGCCCCCGCCCCTGTGGTTGATCCCCATTGGGGTGAAAAACGGGACAGGCATGGCCAGATTTTTGGGGGTTGGGGCCCTGCGCCCATTTTTGGACCGCACGGTCAATATTGATGCATATCAACCGAACATGGTCTTAGAGTTGCCCGCTTCCGCCTGACAAACTTCTTTTCGGAAGTGATTCTTTCAAACAGGCAGAGGGCAAACAGGCAGAGAGTGCCCACATGGTACGGCAACTGGCCGAGTTGTTAGGTGTTCAGGATTCGGTCACGCGGCTTTCCTGGACGTTGATGATCGCCGTGATCCTGCTGGGATTGGTGCTCGCGTTCCTCTTTTGGCGTTACGTGCTGCTGTTCAAAATCCCTCCCGGCTGGGTGGGAGTCGTGCTGCGCGGTGGAAAGATCAAGCACAGCGGAATTAAGGAAGGCTGGAAAATCCTTTTGCCGGTTATCGATCAGGGCCGTAAGATTTACTGCGGCCTGCAGAGAATTCCGATCGACGAGTATACCCGCACAAAAGACAACAGCTTCGTGTCCGTCAAAGGCTCGATTCAGTATCGGGTTGCTGAGGCCAAGGCCGAAATCGCTCTGTTTCGCGTGGAAGGTCACGAGGACATCATCAAGGATCGCGTGTACGGCGCACTCCGCTCGGAGATCTCAAAGCGTGATGCCAGCGATTGCTTCGGGCACAAAGACGAAGTGGCGCATGCGGTCATCGATGCGGTCGCGGTCGGAATCGCCGATCTGGGATTCGAGATCGTGGATGTTCCGATTACCGAAGTAGCGCCGGATAAAGCCGTGATTGCAGCGATCAACGAGGTGCAGAAGGCGGAACGCGACGCGGATGCCGAGGCGGCTCGGGCCAAATCAACCAGAATTCGCGTGGCTGCTGCCGCAGAAGCGGCGGCCACAGCCGCCAAAACGCGCGGCCAAGGTTACGCCAACGAGCTCGCGGAACAGGCCACGGGATATCTGCGTATGATTCGAACTCTCACCGGCGATGAAGATTTCGTCCTTGCTCCTCAGACTGCGGCGAGTCTGGTGATGTTCTTCCGCAGTATGGATATGAAGACCGATTTTGCCAAATCGGGCAAATCGACGGCGGTCGTTCTGCCTGACGACCGACCCATGCTCAATGAGGTTGCGCAGCTGTTGCCGACTCTCATCGCGCACGAGCATGTTGACAGACCAAGCAACGACGGAGGCGGCACGAAGAACAGCGAGGCCGGTGCGAAGAACGGGGAATTCGAAACGCTCCTGGAGGAGTTTCGGGCAGGACTTGGCGAGCAGCGTGAGCAGGCCGAAGCGCTGGTCGATGAACTCCAAAGCCTTGGAATCGATTCCGTCAACGCGCGGATCGACAAACTGCCGAAGGCAGTTCGCGGTGTCGCTCGAAAACTGTTTGAGCGAATCACCAAATAGAAATGCGACCTCGACCATCGGTGTTAATGGATTTATTGTGCGATGCCATGTGGGTGTGTCGGAACCAGGAATCGAGTGCAGCCTAGCGCGATTCTTCCTCGGCTGACGGTTGTTCCACCGGGCCGCGCGCCATGAGGGTGATCTAGAGTTGGGTGGATTAACCCACTGCGCCCGGGAGTTCACTCACATGTCTGTCTTCACGTTACCCCCAGTCACCCCGAACGCCGCGCCCACTGGCCCTATCCGCCGCTATCCGGCCAATCCGGATTACGGCCCGCCGCTCGCCGTCACGGCGCTGGGGGAAGCCGAGCATCTTCATCGCTACCAGTCGTTTGCCGAACAATGCCATTTGGGTTGGCTATTTGGCTCTTCGTCCGGCAAACATCCCAGTTACATTTCGTTTGCCACGGCCCTCGTCGCCGTAACTCCGGAGTCGTACACGGTGATTCCCTGGGAGGAGATTACGGAGTTTCTCCACACCGTCGGATTCAGAACATCGGACGGTGAAAAATACGTGATTGGGCCGGACTTCACCGACTACGGCGCGCTCTACGTTCGCTTTCAGAATGAAATTCTGACCAATGTGCTTCCCAAGGCGCTGATGACGATCGAAGAGGGAAAAGAATGGGTCTTCGAGCCGTTTGATAAGCCCCCGCCGGGCAGTTCCCTAATGGCCGCGCTCGGGCAACCGCAACTGGCGGGATCGCTGGCCATCAGCACGAATGGAATTCGATACAAGGACCAACTCTTGGCTTGGGATGACGTGGCCAGTTTGTATGTCACGAAACATCGCCACAACGGAGCGCTCTGCTCGACCGTCTTGTCGGTCCGCAAGAACTACAGCCTGTTTGCCAACCTGAATTTCGACTTTCGCACGGTCCCGAACTCATTCTTGTTGACCGAGCTGTTGCCGTATGTATGTCCTCAGCGGTTGCTGACGGCGAAGTCATCGTAGGCGGGGCCTCTGCGAGGAGCGTTTTCGATCACTGATATGAGACGGCCATTATCCAATACAGTGCAGTAGCGAGGGTAAGAAAGCGGTACAAGTCACTTACCTCGCCAGCTATTATTTCGCGGTGAGCCAGATATTGCCGGTGCGCTCGCCGATCACTTCAAGGTGCCAACTGTCGGGAACAAATCCCAGCGGCTTCATGGCGTCGAGCGCGGCGCACAACAGGTTGGAGCGAGTATCTCCTGTCGAGTGCGTAGCCTGAGTCAGCAGATCAGTAACCGGAATGCCTTCAGGCCGCACGGGCACATACCGTGCGTGCTGCGTGATCCAATCACCGTCCGGCAGGATCGTAAATGTGGCCAGCGGATCAACCACAAACTCCGTCGGCAAGAATTTCCACACGGACGGATCTTCTACAGCAACATGCGGCGACGGATCCCATAAGCGATTGGTAATGTCTCGCCAAACGACGTGATTGATCCAACGGCGAAACAGCGGCTGAGGCTCCCACGAATCGTACAGCCGGCAAGGACCGAACTCCGCCAAAGCCCAGCCGTAGCAATGCGTCCCACCATGCCTTTTGATCAACTCCGAGACATTGCGATAACAAGCCGTTAGCTTCGCGCCACCCCACTCGTAGGGCTGAACGATGACGACTCGGTGTTGATCGACTCTCTCTTGAACAGCAACTGTCATGGCTTCCCAACCACGGTGAATGGATTGACAAACGGCGCTCAGCCCGTTGCCAATAACAAAACGCGCAGGAAAGACTTTGACCGGTGGGCAAAAACATTTCCGCTCGACCAGAATGCTTTTGCCACTTGCCCAAGGAAATCCTGAAAATTCGCCTCGCGAACCGAGCAAATCGCCGTGGGCTTCCCGTCGAGGCAAAGTGCGTGCCCGGCCGATCGTTACAAATTTTTGGTGCGCGTGTCAGACAGCACTGCCGGTGGGAAAGATCGACACAGCCGAATCACGGCTTACGCCCAGTTAGGCCAATTGCTGCCGCTCCAAATACCCCGAACCAATTTCGCACATCTGCTTGAGAAATTGCATGTAGCCCCGCTGTGTCGCAGCGGCGGTATTCGGCCGTTGAAAGATTTCGACGACTCCCACGATGCGATCCCGGTTCCTTAGCGGATTGAGGACGAGCAATTGCTTTGTTGGGTTGCCACCAATTCGCTGACCTGAAAGGGGCGGAACGAGCTGCTCCGAATCGAGCGTGATTGCGTGTTGGAGCAATTGCTGATGCAGCTTGGCATCGGCCAAATCGTTCGAAAGCAAGTGATCCGTGACATTGATTTGGCAAGCCAGTTGCAACCGCCGGCGTTGAAACCAGTGCAACGGCCAGGGACCGGGGCGTTCGAGCAGCCATACTGCTCCGCCCACGGCCGCCATCGCTTGCACCGTGCGCACCAGAAACCGCTCGTAGAAGTCACTTGGAGCAAGATCGCTGCCCGACAGCGCCGCAATTTCGCGAACAATCGCGCTGATGTGATGTCGCGTGGCGGCAATCGCCTCACGCGGCACCGCCGGTTTTGATTTCCCAATTTCAAACCACACCAGACAACCGCAATTCGGACAGGGGGCATCGCCCGGCGGAACCGACGCCTCCAGCGTCACGTCGCTGCCGCAAACTAAGCAGCGGCCGCTATCTCCCTCGGGTGTGCGCGTGGCGGGCGTCATACTCTAACGACCAAAAACGACTTAGTTTGCTTCAAATTACTTTGTTGTCAGGCTAAGACCACGCTGCTCGCGTGCCGGCTACCATTCGTGTCGGCGCCCGATCGATCTTGATTGTGACGCCCCAGCATCAGCGTTGCAAATTTTCCTAAACCACTTCGCCAATCGCGCTCAGTACAGCCTCAGCTCACTCCGGAATTTATCATGTCGCGAAAATGCATCCGAAAGGCGCTGATCGCTGTTTTCGCCGCCTTGGTTTGGTCCACTGGCACCGCGAGCAGCTTTGCCATCTTCCATGGCCATCGTCACGCTCCGCGCGGGAACTCGCCGACCTACCCAAACGCCACGCCTCACGGCGGCTTCAGCAGCAGCAATAGCTATTACAGCGGCCGCAGCAGGATTGCCGATGCTCCTCCACCCGCGCCCAAACCGGCTGCGGCCAAGCCGGGCCCAAGTAAATAATGCCGGCACGCCTGCCCGCAGAACCCTCTCCGCCCGCGAAAATAGGCCGCGAAATCCCGGCGAACTTGGACAATCGGGAAAAATGTCCCGGTTTTTTGCCCAAGTGCCATTTGTGACCTACGGTTTCTTTTGACCGCTCCTATTCTTGGGGCGGCATAATTGCCGCGGACACGTTTGCTGTGCCGTGGGCAGCGATCGCGCGTTCCCGATTCTGAGACGGCCGCCATCGTCGCTGCTTGCCCGCATCGTGTCGCGGCCCGTGGGTTGCAGGGGAGTAATTCGGATGAGCGTTCTCGAAAAGGCAGTGCGTAGCCGTAAGTGCAAGATTCAAACCCGGCGGCGTGGAAACATCATTGTGTTTTCCGCGTTGCTCATGGTGTTCATGATGTTCATGATCGCCGTGGCGGTCGATGTGGGGTACATCTACACCGTGCAAACCCAGCTCGACCGGGCCGTCGATGCGGCCGCATTGGCCGGTGTGCAGGACCTGGTCAACGGAACTTCGGCCGCACAAGCCAAGGCGACGGAATACCTCGTTCGCAATCCCGTTGGGTCGTCGATGACCTTCGTCGATGAGACGCAGATCGCCGCCCAGACGGCGACCTTCAACTCCCAGCACGCTAGCGATCTCCAGACGAAGTATGGCAACTGGAATCCAACGACGAAGTCGTTTACGGAAACCAACATCAGCCCGGGTGCATTGCAAATCACGATGACCTATCCGAACATGCCATTCTTCTTTGGCAAAGTTCTTGGCAAAGACACATTCACGATCAGCTCGTCGGCGACGGCCATGTTTCAGCCGCGCGACATCATGGTCGTGCTCGACTATTCGGCGTCGATGAACGACGACAGTACGTTTGCCTCGATTGGCAAGCTGTCTCGCAGCGTGATCGAAAGCAGCCTGCAAAACTGCTGGAACGATCTGGGCCCGCCAACTTACGGCAACCTCGGCTTCACGCCCGCTTGGGCCGTGGCTTCAGGTCAACCAGCCAACGCTGGCGCGAATATTCCGCACATCACCGTGGAATATCGGAACACGTCGGTCTATGTAACCTCCACTTCGGCTTTGACCAACGTCAAGTTGACCTTTAGCGGCGGAGCTACGCAGACGATCACCTCCAGCGCAACGTCTGGCACGTTCCAGGGCAGCGGCGGCAACTCCGGCTCAAAGATCACCAAGGCCACCGTCAAGGCAGGGAGCAACGGCGGCGAACTCTTCGACTTCTCGACCAACACGACCTTCATCAAGGCCCTCAAACTCGACACGGTGACATATCCCTATCTCGGCGGAAGTTGGGACGGTTACGTGACCTATTGCCTGTCGAGCAGCGGCCAAAACAACACCGCCGGTTATCAGTACAAATTCGGTGGCATGAGCCTGGTGAACTACTGGCTCGATAAATTTCCGTCGAACCACGATTGGTCGGACGGCTGGAAGGTGCGAGCCGAGCCGGAATACGCCTTGAAGGATGCGATCGGCGTATTCATGGACTTTATCGGATCGGTCGATACACAGGACCGCGTGGGATTGGTGATCTACGATGCGACGGATGGCAACGCCATCTTGGAAAGCCCGCTGACCTCGACTTTCAGCACGATCACCAACATCACCACTCACAGGCAGGCTGGTCACTATCACGCCTACACCAACATCGGTGCTGGCATGGCGCTCGGCCGGCAAACGCTGGAGTCCACCGGGAGGGTCAATGCCGTGAAATTGGTGGTATTGATGACGGATGGGTTGGCCAACTATTGCAATGGCCAAAACAACTCGGCCGCCGCCGCCGCCCAAATTACCAGCGAGTCGGCTTCCGCCGCGGCTGATAAGTACAAGTATTTCACGCTGGCCTTGGGCGTGAATGCCGACACCACGACAATGCAGAACGTCGCCGCCACGACCGACGGCAAGTATTTCAACATCCCCGGTGGTGCCAATCACCAGGCGATGCATGATCAACTCAAAGCCGCGTTTCGGGAAATCGCCGATTCCCGGCCCATGATCATCGTAAAATGACCGGTCACGGTCTACGGATGGATTGCCACCCACTGGTGGCGGTTCATTCAGCCGGCACTGAAATACATCAGGCCGCGGAATCAAATTCCGCGGCCTTTTGCTTTTTTGCAGTGAAATGGGCCTATATTTACTCGGCACGCGAACTGCTTCTTATCTTCTAAACATTGGAGAATAGAGAGGCGTTCATGCGTGCCGCATCGTTTACACAGTTTCTGGTAGTGGTTGCCGCGATCGCTCTAACAAGCGGTCGCTTGCAGGCTCAGCACGATTCGCCCGATTTCGTACCGGAGAATTGGGATGGTGCCGTCGAGGACGTTAACGTCGAAGCGACTTCTACCTCGGTCGCCGCGGAATCACGTGCTGTTCCCGCCCATCTGGTCGTCGTCCGCTTTCCCGTTGAATCGCTGGCTGGCTTGATCGACCGTGAGATCGATTTCACCACGCCAGTTAAGGATCTTATTCTCGGTACCCCCGTCAGCGGCGTGGCTCGTCTTGTCGGCCACCCGCGAGTGGAGCTTTCGCCCTCGAACGATGAAGCACGTTTCAACGTGATCGTTAGCGGGACAGTCTATTCGCGGACCATCGGCCACGCCGAGCAGGTGAATGTTCACGGGCACTCGATTACCCGGTTCACCGCGACGAAAGAAGTTGTCTACGAGCCGGGCGTCGGTTTCCGCTCACAACCTCCCCGAGTCGTTGCGAATACGCAATGCTATACGGACAATATTGCCCCGACTCGCGGCGGAATAGTCGGTCGTATCATTCATCGTCGCGCCAGCGAACAAATCGCCGCCCAGGATGCTCAAGTGACAGCGATTGCTCGCGAGCGGGCCACGCGCCGCATCGCGACTGCCTTTGAAAATCGTTTGAACGATCGAATTGCCCAACTCAATCAGTCCATTGATTTCCAAGTTCAGCTAGCCAGTTTACGAGCTCGCGATGGCGCCCGACGTCTGACGGCTCGCACAACGCCGCAATTCCTGGAACTGTCAGATGCCGTTGAACCCGGATCCGCCGAAATTGAGCTGCCGACCCGCCCTTTGGCCGCGCGTACCGCCCCAACCGTCGAAATCTGGGTTCGCTCTTCTTTAATTCCCGAAAAACTGGGCGCTACCCTGCAAACGATGTTCAGTAATCCGGACCAAAGCGCCGTCCTGAATACGCTGGCCGTCCTTCCGGGAATGCTTGGCAAAGAAGCGGCCACTGCTGTCACCGCCTTGGTAAGCGATCGTAAGGTTGGTGTCCAAAACATGGGCGAATGGCTCGTTATCGACCTGAATGTGGCTGGCAAGACCACCGTTGCCGCCCAAGCGACAGTAGGTTCCGGTTCAACCCGGCGTTAGCCGGCTGTATTTATAGGAATGCCACGAACTTGCAATCTCTTTCCCTGGCGGTGATAATCAATCGCAAGTTTGCTCCCTGCATGGTTATGGAGCGAACCCCTCCGATGGATCCCTCCTCCAGGAAAGAACCATGCCCCCCCGCCTGTTTGCGGCCCCCCGCTTGGCCGCCCTATTTGGTTTTTTTGCGCTCACGGTCTGCCTGAATTTGGCCACTGTGGCTGAGGAGAAGGCGAAGGCCCCCGGCCTGGGCGATCCCGGCCAGCTCACGGCAGTTCAAATCGAATCCGGCCGTCTTAAGGACGGTGTGGTCACGATTGCCGGTCGCGACGCCGGCCAGCAATTGGTCGTGACCGGCGTCTATAGCACCGGTCAAACCCGCGACTGGACCCGCAAAGCCACCTACGACGTGTCCCCGGCCGGTATTGTTCGTGTCGATTCCACCGGCCTGATCGACCCCATCGCCGAGGGTGAAGCCACCGTTCACGTGCAGGCCGCGGCGGGCATCGACGCGAGCATCAAGATCAAAGTCACCAACCTCGTCCATGATCTGCCGATCAATTTTCCCAATCAAATCGTGCCGCTCTTCACCAAGTACAGCTGCAACGGCGGCGGCTGCCATGGGAAGTCGGGTGGGCAGAACGGCTTCCGCCTTTCGCTCCTGGGTTTCGAGCCCAAGGAAGATTTTGAGTATCTGGTGAAGGAAGGTCGCGGCCGGAGGCTTTTTCCTGCTGCGCCCGATCAGAGCCTGCTCTTGCTCAAAGCGACTGCCAAATTGCCGCATGGTGGTGGACAGCGAATCGACGCCGATTCGCCCGCTTACGGCCTGATGCAGCGCTGGATCGAACAAGGAATGCCCTACGGCAAAGACACGGATCCCAAGGTTACGCACATTGAAGTGCTCCCTGGCGAACGGCTGATGGAGCGCGAAGGTACCCAACAGATCGTGGTCATCGCCCATTTCAGCAACGGCACGTCCGAGGACGTCACCCGTACGACCCAGTTCGACAGCAACGATACCGAAATGGCCGAGGTTAGCGCTTCGGGCCTCGTCACCACCAGCCAACTAACAGGCAGCGTGGCCGTCATGGCGCGTTATCTAGGTCACGTTGACGTGTTCCGCGCCACGATCCCGCTCGGCATCAAGACCGACAAACTGCCGCTGGCCAAGAACTTTGTCGATGAGCTGGTGTTCCAAAAGCTCAAAGCACTCGGTTTACCGTCTTCGCAAATCAGCGACGACGCGACGTTCTTGCGCCGCGCCAGCGTTGATATCGCCGGCCGCTTGCCGACACTCGCCGAGAGTGAGCAGTTCCACACCGACCAAACGTCTGACAAGCGGGAGAAACTCGTCAGTCGACTGCTTGAGGGTACCGATTACGCGGATTACTTCGCCAATAAATGGGCCGCCGTTCTCCGCAACAAAAGGCGACTCGATGTCGAGAAGCGTTCCACGTTTGCCTTTCACGAATGGATTCGCGAAAGCCTGCACGAAAACAAGCCGTATGACCGCTTTGTCCGAGAAATTATCACCGCCACCGGCACGCCCGGCCAAAGCCCGCCCGTCGGCTGGTATCGCGAGGTGAAGGACGCTTCGGCCCAACTTGAAGACACCGCTCAACTCTTCCTCGGCCTGCGCATCCAATGTGCGAAATGCCACCACCATCCGTTCGAGAAATGGAGCCAGCAGGACTACTACAGCTTCTCGGCATTCTTCACACAAGTTGGCCGTAAGCGGGGCCAAATCCAAAACGAAGACCGCATCTTCCACAAGGTTGGCATGGCGACGGCCCAGAATCCGAAGACTGGCCAAAACGTTAAGCCCAGTGGCCTCGGGGCAGCGGCGCTGGAGCTTTCGCCGGAGCAAGATCCACGGCAGTCTCTGGCCGATTGGATGTCGAGCAAGGAAAACCCCTTCTTTAGCCGTTCGCTAGTGAACCGCTATTGGAAGCACTTCTTCGGTCGTGGCCTGGTCGATCCCGAAGATGACATGCGTGTTACCAACCCGGCGAGCAATCCCGAGCTTCTCGATGCACTGGCCAAGGATTTTGCGGACCACAATTTCGACCTCAAGCACCTCGTGCGAACAATCACCACTTCCACCGTCTATCAGCTCACCGCCGAGCCCAATGACTGGAACCAGGACGACAAGCAGAACTTCTCGCGCTACTATCCCAAACGGATGAACGCGGAAGTGCTGCTGGACGCGATCGACCAGGTCACCGGCACGCAAACGACTTTCACGGGCGTGCCGGCTGGTACTCGCGCCGTTCAATTGCCCGACACCGGCTTCAACTCTTATTTCCTCACCGTCTTCGGCCGGCCCGAAGCCTCCAGTGCCTGCGAGTGCGAACGGTCCGGCGAAGCCAACCTTGCGCAGAGCCTGCACCTGCTGAACTCCAGTGAAATCCAGGGCAAGCTCACGGCCGCGACTGGGAACTCGGCGCGTCTGGCCGGCGATACGGCTCGCCCGCACGAGCAAAAAATTCGCGAGCTCTATCTGCTCGCCTTTTCCCGCGAACCCACCACCGAGGAGTCGTCGATCGCCCTCGCTCACATTCACAAGCACGAAAAAGACCCCAAACGAGCCTATGAAGACATCGTCTGGGCCTTGGTCAACACCAAGGAGTTCCTGTTCAACCATTAACAGTCTGTCAAAACCACCAGCCGGGACCTAACAGGTTCCGGAGCGCCGCGGAAAACGCGTCCTCGCCGTTTTGCCGCATAACGACTCTCGCACAGAGCCACAGAGGAATAAATGTCTATGCGCCGTTCTGACTTTGTCCTCCGCGCCTCCGCGCCTCCGCGCGAGCTATTGGCCGCGCTGATTTTCGCTTGCTCTATCGGTACAGCGATGGGACAACTCCCCACCGCCCAACTCACCAGCCTCTTTCCGCCGGGTGCCAAGCAAGGCGCGACCGCCGAAGTGACCATCGCCGGCAATGACCTCGACGACTGCACGCGTCTGCTCTTCAGCCACGCGGGAATCACTTCTAAGCCGAAAATGATCCCCGCCACGGCGATCGAACCCGAACGTCCCACACCGAATCGATTTGCCGTCACAATCGCCGGCGACGTTTCACCCGGAACCTACGAAGTCCGCGCCGTCGGTCGCTTCGGCGTTTCAAATCCGCGCTCGTTCGTCGTGGGCGCGCTTCCCGAAATCACCGACGCGGCGAGCAACACTACCGCCGCCGCGGCTCTCGAAGTGCCGCTCGGAACGACGGTCAACGGTCGCGTCGATGCCAACAGTTTCGAGTTCTTTCGCCTCAAGCTAGATAAAGGCCAGCGAGCCCTCGTCGAGGTCACCGCGCGCCGCATCGATTCCCGCCTCGACAGCACGCTCGTGCTTCTCGATCCGGCCGGCCGCGAAATCAAAAAGGTCAAGGAAGGGGCCTCGTCCGACCCGGTTCTCGATTTCACCGCGCCAGAAGCGGGCAACTACGTCGTTAAGCTCTACGATGAAATCTACGGTGGCGGCAATGACTTCTTCTACCGCCTCACCGTCAGCGCCGCCCCCTTTGTCGATTTCGTTTTCCCGCCCAGCGCCACTGCCGGGTCCACGACGCAATTCACGCTCTATGGCCGCAATCTGCCGGGCGGCAAACTGGTCCCCGGCCTTTTCTGCCGTGGCGCGCAGCTTGAAATGCTGCCCGTCAACATCGCGCTGCCGGCTGACGACGCCGCTCAAACTAAACTCCAGCTCAGTACATTCGCCCCACTCATCCGCGCCTGGCAGGATGCCATCGAATACCGCCTGTCGACTCCCGCGGGCCCCGCCAACCCCGTCGCCATCGGCTATGCCAAAGCGCCGGTCGTTGTGGCTGAGGTTGAGCCGAACGGTTCCGCGGCCCAAGCTCAAAAGATTGCTGTCCCTTGTGAGTTCGTCGGACAGTTCTATCCCGAGCGCGACATGGATTGGCTCGAATTCGACGCCACGAAGGGGCAAACACTCTGGATCGAAGCGATCTCCCATCAGCTCGGCAATCCTAGCGATCCGTTCTTTGCCATTTATCGCGTGACCAAGAACGACAAAGGCCAGGAGCAACAGGCCGAAGTCGCCCAGGTCGATGACCTACCGGATCGCAACAGCCGTCGCAATCCGGCCGCCGACGAATTCGATCCTTCCAGCGACGACCCGGCTTACAAATTCACGGCACCCGAAACCGGCACCTATCGCCTTTTGATCCGCGACCAATTCGGCGACAGCCGCAAGGATCCGTCGTTCGTTTACCGACTTTCCATTCGCGAACCCAAACCCGATTTTCGCGTCGTCGTTTATCCCACTTCGCCTGCCGCGAACCAGCAGCAGCAACAACAAACGGCGCTCGCCACCGCCAGTATTCGCCGTGGCGGCACCATCGCCTTGGCTGCTATTACCCAACGCCGCGACGAGTTCGATGGCGAAATCGCGATCAGCGTTGAGGGCCTACCCCAAGGCATCACTTCCCCGGGCGCGGTTGTCGGCGGCAGTGTGACCGATAGTTCGCTCGTTCTCGTCGCCGCGGACGATGCTCCTGCCTGGGCCGGCCCGATTAAGGTCATTGCCAAAGGCACAATCGCCGGCCGCGAGGTTACGCGAGAAGCACGCTATGGTGTCGTCGTGTGGGGCACGGCCAATCGGCAACAGCAACCGTCCGAGTTCCGTCTCGCTCCCGCACTCTCGCTCGGCGTGATCGAAAAAGAGGTTGAGCCGGCGCTGGTCCGCATTGGCGACGACAAGGTCTATGAAACTTCGCTCGGTGCCAACATCGAGATGCCCATTCACATGACTCGCCGCGGCGACTTCAAGGACGCCGTCAAGCTCGTGGCCGTGGGTCTGACGCAGCAGATGAAGCCGAAAGACGTGACGCTCGACGGTGACAAATCCGAAGCCAAATTCGAGCTGGCCCTCAACCAGCAAAACATCCGCCCCGGCAGCTACACCTTCTATATGAAGGGCGAGACGAAGCGCAAATACACCCGCAATCCTGAAGCCGTCGCCGCGGCCGAGGCCGAGCAAAAACGCCTCGCCGAAATGGTCAAGGCGATCAACGACGAGATCAAGAGCGCCACGGAAGCCAAAGACGAAGCCGCCCTCAAGGCCGCCCAGGAAAAACTCAAACAAGCGACCGAGTGCAAAACGCAATGCGATAAGCGCCTCGACGACGCTAAAAAGGCCAACCAAACGAAGGACGTGCCCCTCGCGCTGATCAGCACCCCCGTTCGCCTTCGCATCAAAGCCAGCCCGCTCAAGCTTTCCGCCGGCTCGCTCGCCGCGCCGCTTCAGCCGGGAGCCAAGCAAGAATTGGTCGTCAATCTGGAGCGAATGTACGGTTTTGCCGACCAGGTTGAGCTAACGCTTGAGCCGCCCGCCGCCGCTCAGGGCCTCACCGCTCAAAAATTAACTTTGAAAAAGGAAGACTCGCAAGGCAAGCTGGAACTAGCCGCCGCCGACAATTCCACTCCGGGCACTTACGCCTGCACCCTTCGCGCGAAGGCCCGGTTCAATAACGTTCAAGTTGAATCCACTGCCACAATTCCCATCACCATCAAAAAGTCAAACTGATAAGCCTCACACGGAGGCACAGAGGCACAGAGAGGAAAGCATTCAATTCCCCTTTGTGGCTCTGTGCCTCCGTGCCTCTGTGTGAGATTCTCTAAATGAAATTCAGCCGCTATCCGAGCATCGCCTTGTCGGTACTGCTCCCGTTCACTCTGGCATACACCGCCGTTGCCGCCCCCATCGAAATCGCCGAAATCAAGCGCGACACCGACGTGGATTTCGAGAAAGAAATCCTGCCGCTATTCCGCCGCAATTGCCTCGCCTGCCATTCCGCCACCGAGGCCCAGGGCGACCTCGTGCTCGAAACGCCCGCGGCCATTTTGAAGGGTGGCAGCGAAGGCCCGGCTGTCATCGCTGGCAAGAGTGCGACCAGCCGCCTACTCATTCTCGCGAGCCATCAAAAAGAGCCCTTCATGCCCCCGCCCGACAATGACGTGAAGGGCAAGCCGCTGACCCCGCAAGAGCTCGGCCTCCTCAAGCTTTGGATCGATCAAGGCGCAAAAGGCGAAGTTAAGGCGGCAAGCAGTGAAATTGCCTGGCAGCCGTTGCCCGCTGGTATCAACCCGATTTACGCCGTCGCCGTCACCGCAGACGGTCAATATGCCGCCGCTTCTCGCGCCAACCAGATCTTCCTCGTTCATGTTCCGAGCAAACGCGAACTGGGCCGCCTCACCGATCCGGCGCTGCTAACCGGCGGAATCTACAAACAGCCCGGCGTCGCTGATCTCGATCTCGTCCAATCCCTTAAGTTCAGTCCCGATGGAACGTGGCTCGCCTCCGGCGGCTTCCGGACCGTAAAGCTCTGGCGCAAGACGTTAGCTCAAAAACAGGAAGAAGTTTCCCCAGCCAAAGATTCGGCCGCCGCCGCCAGCGCGGGCGACCAACCCGGAGAGGTCAAGGTAACAGTCGGTTCCGAGACAAAGACGGTCAGTCACGGTTCACCAGTCTCCGCTTTCACTGCTAGTGCCGACGGCAAGCGACTTGTCACCGTCGGCGCCGATGGCAGCGTCAAGCTGTGGGATGTTGCCTCAGGGAAGTCGATCGCCGACCTGAAAGGTGATTTACGCGCCACGCTGAACGTGGCAGCGCTCACCCGGTCCGCCGCCCTAGCCAAGAAGCACATCGAGTTGGCCAAGAAGGATCTCGAAGACGCCAATGCTCGCAAGAAAGCCGAGGACGATAACAAAACCAAATCCGCCGAGGCGCTGACCAAATCCGAGACCGATCTCAAGCCGAAGGCCGAAGCCGCTAAGAAGGCCGCCGATGAGAAAGCGGCCGGCGACAAACTGCTGGCCGACGCGACCGCCGCCAAGACGAAGGCCGACGAAGCCAAAAAAGCCGCTGACGAAATGCTCGCCAAAGCCGATGAAGCGCTCAAGTCGGCGAAAACGGGTCAGGAAGCAGCAGCGAAGATCGATACCGACGACGGCCGCGTAGCCAAGACCGCCGCCGAGAAAGCCGCTGCTGAAATCGAATCGCTCCGCAAGCTGATCGAGCCCGCTAAACAAGTCGCCGTTAAAACGGCGGAGGAATCAGCCGCCAAATTCACCGAAGCGGAAAAGAAAGCCAAAGACCTTGCCACCGCGCAGCAAAAAGCGGCCGACGAAGAAACCGCCGCCAAACGCAATGTCGATACCGCCAAGCGCGGCGTCGAGCGGGCCACGGAAGCGGTAAAGAAGGCGACCGAGGCCATCCCCGGATTCGAAGCCCTCGTGAAGGCGGCCGAAGAAGTCGCCAAATCGCGAGACGAAGCCGTGACCAAGGCGACCGCCGTCGCCAAGGAAGCCGAAAAAGCCATCAAGTCTGCCGCGTTCTCTCCGGATGACACAATCTTCGCCACCACCGGCGACGACGGCCTCATTCACACCTGGGACGCTGCGACGGGTGCCGCCGTAGAAGTCTATACCGACAAAGACCTGCCCCTAGCCGGGACCAAACCTGGTTCCGGAGTGCCGCCAGAGTTTTGGAACTTCACGACCGAGTGGAAGCTAGTCCGTACCATCGGTACCCCAACAGCCGACTCGGTTCTCACCGACCGTGTCACCGCCCTCGATTTTTCGCCCGACGGCAAAACCCTCGCCGTCGGCAGCGGCGAACCCTCCCGCAGCGGCCAGATCAAACTGTTTGATCTCGCGACCGGCGAAGAAAAGCTAACGATCAAAGAGCCACACAGCGACACCGTCAACTGCCTCGCGTTTTCGCCCGACGGCAAGCAACTCGCAAGCTGCGCCGCCGATCGCTTCGTCAAGCTCTGGAATCTGGCCGACGGCAAGCTCGTTCGCTCCTTCGAGGGCCACACGCACCACGTCCTCGGTGTCGCCTGGCGTCCCGATGGCCGCGTTCTCGTCTCCAGCGGGGCCGACATGGTCCTCAAAGTGTGGGATGCTCGCTCCGGCGATCAGCTCCGCACCGTTCAGAACCAGTTCACCAAGGAAGTGACCAGCGTGAGTTTTGTTGCTGATGATCTCATTGTCGCGTGCGGCGGCGATGCCAAGGTTCGCTTCATCAACTCCACGAACGGCAACAACCAGCGTGATTTTCCTGGCACGAGCGAGTATATGTACTCCGTCGCGGCGAGCGGCGACGGCAAGACGATCCTTGCCGGGGGACTTGATAGCGTTTTACGTGTCTGGAACGATCAAGGTCAGGAACTCGCCAAATTCTCGCCCCCTCCACGATCATCTGGCGATAAAACTGCCGCGAAATAGTTCGACAGACTGTAGGACCGGAACATCATCCATGATTCGGGTTTTCATTTGCGTTTGGTTATTGTTAACCGCCATGCAATTCGCTGTCGCCGATGACGCCAACGACCGCTTTGAAACCCGCACGTTTCAAGAAGGCGATTACAAGCTGCCCTATCGGCTCCTCAAGCCCAAGCCGTATGACGCCCAGCAAAAATATCCACTCGTCATCTTTTTGCACGGCGCTGGCGAGCGCGGCGACGATAACGAGAAGCAACTCGTTCACGGCATGAACGACTTCGCCTCGGACGAAATCATGGCCAAGTATCCGGCCTTCGTGATCGCGCCGCAGTGCCCGATCGGCGAAGCCTGGGGCGGTATTCGCCGCCTGGCCAAATCGCCCACGCCCGAAGGCCAACTCACTCCTGCGCTCGCCGCCACGCTCAAGGTCGTCGAAACGATCCGCAAGGAATTTCCGATCGACGACAAACGCCTCTACATCACCGGTCTCTCGATGGGCGGCTACGGCACCTGGGACGCGCTTGCCAAGCGAACCGAACTCTTCGCGGCTGCCGCTCCGATCTGCGGCGGCGGCAATCCGGTCTCGGCCGTCACAATGAAGGACGTGCCCATTTGGGCCTTCCACGGCGCGGACGACCCAACGGTTCCTGCGGATCGCTCCCGCGAGATGATCGACGCCCTCAAAGCCGCCGGCGCCAGCCCCAAATACACCGAATATCCGGGCGTCGGCCACAACAGTTGGACCGAAACGTATAAGAACCCCGAGTTCTACGCCTGGCTCTTCGCCCAGCGCAAGCCCTAACGTGGGGCGGGCCTCTGGCCGGCCGTGAATTTACTTCCCCACCGGCTGCGGCGCCGGGCTCGGCGGCGGCAACGCCGCATCAATCCGAATCGCCTTGCACCCCTTGAACGCCCCGGCGCTCGCCTGATATTTCGCAGCACCTTCGACGGCCACGTCCAGCGGCTGATGCACGTCCTTCTCGGTCGTGATGATGTCGCCCACGCGGAGGCCAATCAAATCACCGGTCGTTATTTTCGATTCGGCCAGCGTGACGATTAGTTCCACCTCCGATGCGTCCAGCCGTTTGGCAAGTTCCGCCCGCGTCTGCGCCGTTGCGCTCGATTTGCCGTAAGTCACCCAGCTATTACTTGCCAGGCGGCTGCTGACGCGCTCGATCGCATTGAACGGAATACACAGGTTGATCATCCCGCGCAGTTCGCCCAGCATCAGCTCAAAGCTGATGAGCACGACCACTTCGTTCGGCGGCACGATTTGCACCAACTGCGGATTGCTCTCCACGCGATCGACCGAAAGCTTGAGCGGCAACAAACCGTCCCACGCGTGCTTCAGCTCTTGCAAAAACAACGACGTAATCCGTCCCACCAGACGCAGCTCGATTTCCGTGAGCGGCCGCCGCGAAACTGGTCCCGCGTCTTTGCCGCCGCCCAAGAGCCGATCCATGATCGGATAAAGAATCGACGGGTTGATGTCGAGAATCAGATTGCCTTCCAGCGGCTCCGCGCGGAGCAGATTGAAGCAGGTCGGATTCTCCAAGCTGAATACGAATTCGCCGTAGGTAAGTTGATCGACGCTCGTCAGCTTGACCTCGACGATGGAACGAAGCAGAGCCGAGAGGGCCGCGCCAAAATTGCGCCCAAACCCCTCGTGCATCGACTGCAAGGCCCGCATCTGTTCCTTGCCCACGCGTTCCGGCCGCTTGAAATCGTACGGCACAACCTTCTCGCGGGGCCGCGCCGCTCGCGCGCTGGGCTGGCGCGAACCACCCTCGGCCTGCGCAGCATTGGCCCGCGCGGCCTGCGATTCCATCGCCGTGATCAGATTCTCAACTTCCGCCTGACTTAGTACTTCGTCAGCCATGACGTATCGAACGCGGAATTCAGAGTGCGGAATACGGAGTTAAGGCAGGAACGATTGCACGGCTCTCAGCAATGATTTGCCTCAATTCAGCATTCAGCATTCAGCATTCAACATTCGTCTCACTCCCTGATTTGTCCGTCCCCGATAACCACATACTTGTACGTTGTCAGCTCTTTCAGCCCGCAGGGCCCGCGGGCGTGGAACTTATCGGTGCTAATGCCGATTTCCGCGCCCAGGCCAAGCTGAAATCCATCGTTGAACCGCGTGCTGGCGTTCACCATCACCGCCGAGCTATCAACGCGAGCCGTGAACTCGCGCGCCGCGGCCAAATCGTTCGTGATGATCGCATCCGTGTGTTTTGAGCCATATTGATTGATGTGGTCGATCGCTTCGCCCAGCGTCTCGACAACCTTGATCGAAATGATCGGTCCGAGGAACTCCGTCGCGTAATCCTCCTCGGTCACCGCCTTCACCCCCGGCACGAGGAGCCGCGGCAGCGAGCGCTCATCTGCCCGCATCTCAATCCCTCGCTCGGCCAGGGCCGAACCAATTCGCGGCAAAAACGCATCCGCCACCGCTCGATGCACGAGCAGCGATTCACACGCGTTGCACACTCCCAGGCGTTGGCACTTCGAATTGATCGTCACGCGCTCGGCAACCTCCAAATCGGCCGCCGCATCGACATACACGTGGCAGTTGCCAGTGAAATGCTTAATCACTGGCATCCTGGCTTCCGCCGCGACTCGCCGGATCAGACTTTCGCCGCCCCGTGGAATGGCTAGATCAATCAACTCCGGCATCGTCAAAAAATGCCCCACTGCCGCTCGGTCCGGCGTATTCACCAAATGAATCGCATCGACAGGAACACCAACATCCGCCGCGACCTCCTGCATGATCTCCACGATCGCCGCGCTCGAATGGGCCGCTTCCTTCCCACCGCGCAAAATTACGGCATTACCACTCTTCACGCAAATTGCCGCCGCATCAGCCGTTACATTCGGCCGCGATTCGTAAATGAAAAACACGACGCCCAGCGGCACTCGCTTTTTCAGCACTTCCAGGCCGTTCGGCCGAATGGACGACTCGATCGTCTCGCCCACCGGGTCGGGCAGGGCCGCGACCTCTTCCAATCCAACCGCAATTTCCTCAATCCGCTGGGGGGAGAGCTTGAGCCGGTCGATCTGGGCCGCCGTTAGCCCAAAGCCTGGCGCGGCCGCCAAGTCCAACTGATTCACCTCAAGCAAATGCTCGATTTCAGCCCGCAATCGCGCGGCCGATTCCCGCAGCCAGCCGTTTTTCACCTCCCCCGTCAGCAGGGCCAGCTCGCCGGAGGCTACTTTGGCCCGGCGGGCCGCCTCCCGGCAGTACTCCGCCAAATCATGTTGAACTTCGATAGACATTGGCGGACCGAAAACCGTTATGACACTGACGTTTAGGCTCACCTTGGAGTATCCGAAAAGACTACGCCAGCGTCAATGTCGCCGTAGTCGCCATACTGCTGGCATCGCTAGCCCAATTGATAGCGGCCTCACGCAATTCTGGCATTGCTATCACTAATAGTTTGATTTCCCAGCATCAGGTTCGTATAATCACGACCGAAGCCCATCGGATTGCCTTTCTCGGGACAATCCGCAGTGCAAGGAGGCACCATCGGCATGAAAGCCTTGGCCAAACAGCCTGCCGGACCGCTCCAAACCGACCGCAAATCGTGGCAACACAGCGGTTGTAAGGATTAGCCGGCAAATAAGTTGCGCCAATTTTTTGACCGGGGGCAAATGGTGTCCTATATTCGAGTCGGCGGAAGGAATGCGCTGGAATAGCTAACAAAAACTCGTGGTTTACCAAGCGGGAAGTTCTCCGACTTTCCGCCCCCTCACGAGGCCTGCTAGGGCGATCCAGGCTGATCAGACGCATTTCCGCTGCCGTGGCCTTGCACATCCTGAATTGTCGCTAGCCCCCTCGCTGGCAACTCCGCCGCGGCAGTCGCAAGACACCTCGGTGCCAGTGTAGTTAGGGCGAGCGCCTTCCCCCCGGCGAGTCCCGCATGTCGGTACGCAGGCTAAACCCAATCGCTCGGCTGTTTGCCGTTTTCTGTCTCGTTCTTGCCGCCAGCACGGCCCCAATCCAGCTGGCACACGCGCAGACAGTCACGCTCCAGCAGCCCATCGCCACCCACGACGACATCGCAGCCGTCCTGGAAAACGGCTCGCGGCTCGAACGCGAGCGTCGCTGGGCCGAAGCCCTCTCGCACTATGAAGACGCCCTGCGGGCCCATCCCCAGCGGCCCGAGCTGCAGCAGCGAGTCAGCGTGGCCCGCGCCCACTACGAAGTCTGCCGCCGCTACAACGATCAGTCGTACAACACGGCTCTCGCCACCCTGACCGAGCGCGACGCCCTGGCGATCTACGAGGAAGTCCTCCTCAAGGTCCAGTCGCACTACGTTCATGAGCCGCAATGGCAACGCCTCATCGGCAACGGCCAAACCAGCATGCAAGTCGCCGTGACCGAACCGCTGTTCGTCACGAAGTACATGTCCACGGCTCCCGTCGAGAAACTGACGGCTCTGCAGCGCGATGTCGAACAAATGATCGGCTCACGCTCCGTGGCCGATCGCCGCCAGGCCAGCCAACTGGTGCAAAGCGTCGCCGCCAATGTGCGCGATCGCTACGGCGTTCCTGCCCAAGCGGTCATTCTCGAGTTTGTCAGCGGCGCGGCCGCGGCGCTCGACGAATATTCGAGCTTCCTCACCGGCGGCCAGATGGACGAGCTGTTTTCGCAGATCGAAGGCAACTTCGTCGGCCTCGGCGTCGAGCTCAAGACCGAGCCCGCCGGCCTGTCGATTGTCAATGTCATCACCGGCGGCCCGGCCCACACCGGCGGCATTCGCACGGGCGATTTGATCGTCGCCGTCGATGGCAAAACGCCGCAAGACACTTCGCCAGACACCTTGGCCGATATGCTCCGCGGCACCGAAGGCACGCAAGTGGCCGTCTCGGTCCGCAACACCAATGGCGGCCTGCAGCACCTGAATCTCACGCGTCGTCGCGTCGAAATTCCCAGCGTCGAGCAAGTTCGCATCATCGATCCGCAATACGGCGTGGGGTACATGAAGCTTACGAGCTTTCAAAAGACCACCAGCCGCGATGTCGATGCGGCTCTGTGGAAGCTCCATGAGCAAGGGATGAAGCAGCTCATTATCGACCTCCGCGGCAACCCCGGCGGCCTCTTGAAAGCGGCCGTCGATGTGGCTGACCGGTTCGTCTATGACGGGCTGATCGTCGCCACCCGTGGCCGCAGCCCCCGTGAAGATTTCGATCATAAAGGCGAAGTCGCCGGCACTTGGCGGGTTCCGCTCGTCATCCTCATCGATCACGATTCGGCCAGCGCCAGCGAGATTTTGGCCGGTGCCATTCGCGATCACAACCGCGGCACGGTCGTCGGGGAAAAGAGCTACGGCAAAGGCTCCGTCCAAGGCATCTTCCCGCTCGCAGCCAGCAACGTCGGCATCCGCCTGACCACGGCCAAGTGGTACACGCCGAGCGGCCAGGCCATCAGCGGCTCGGGCATCAAGCCCGATGTCGCCGTCGCCACCGCAGCGAAAGACTCGAACCACGCTTCAACGACGACTTTGAAGCCCGTCGATGGCGTGAAGCCCATCGCCAACGACTCGTTCATTCAAGCCGCGCTGCAAGTCGCCCGCACACAAACATCGTCTCGCCGCACCGCTGTTCCCCAAGTTGCCAACCCCCGCCTAACCGCCGCTCCGTAGGGTGGGCTGTGCCCACCACTACTCCTCCAGCAACAACACGCTAACCTCTTCCCCCGCGCGAAACATTCGCTCCCCCGCGGGAAACACCGCCAGGCAATTTGCCTCCGTCAGCGTCCGCAAATCGCCCGATCCCTTCCACGACAAGGGCGTCACGCCTTCGCTGTCCAATAAGGAAGGCCAATAAGTCGGCCGCTCCCCCCGCTGCTGATGATCGCACGTCAATTTCGCCGTAGCTCGCCGTAGCCCAGTCGGCGGCAAGCCGCGCAACTTTTGAATCGCCGGCCGCACGAACAGCTCAAAACACACCAGCGAGCTCACGGGATTACCCGGCAGGCCAAACACCAGCGTCTCGCGCCCTTCGCACCGCAGCTTGTGTCCAAACCACAACGGCTTCCCCGGCTTCAGGTTGATCTTATGAAAAACCTCGACCACGCCGAGCTTCGTGAGCACTTTGGGCACCAAATCCAGCACTCCCGCGGAAACACCGCCAGAAAGAATTAACACATCGTGGCTCAGGCCCTCGCGGATAGCGTTTTCTAACGACGCAACATCATCGCGAGCGATCCCCAGCCCAATGACGTCCCCGCCCGTCGCCTCCTCAACCATTCCACCCAGTAAGCTGCTGTTACTATTCCGAATCTGACCCGGTCCGGGCATCACCGAGGGCACAACCAACTCGTTGCCAGTCACCAACACCGCCACTCGCGGCCGCGGAAGCGCCGAAACCGTCGTCCGCCCCACCTCGGCCAAGAGCCCCATCTCAATCGGCCGCAATAACTTCCCCGGCTGCAGTACCGTCTGCCCCCGCAACAGCGCCGCCCCGCGCCGCACGATATTTTGTCCCGCCTTCGCGGCTGTGAGGATGCGGACGCGCTCACCCACCAACTCCGTCTGCTCCACCATCACAACCGCATCAGCCCCCGCCGGCACCGGAGCCCCCGTCATGATCCGCGTCGCCGCCCCACGCTCCACGCTCCTCGTGGGAACCGCCCCCGCCGTAACTTCTTCGAGCACCACCAGCTCCGCCGGCACCTGAGCCGTATCCGCCGCCGCCACCGCATACCCATCCACAATCGACTTATCATGCGGCGGCGAATCCACATCGCTAACAACCGCCTCCGCCAAAACTCGCCCGCGAGCTTCCGAAAGCGGCGTCGCAACGGCCGTCATAGGCCGAGCCAAGTCGAGAACGCGGGCCAAAGCCTCATCAACACTAAGCATGGACAAAACTCGGTTCCGCTGATTCTTCTATGCCGGTACAGAGTACTTAGTACTGAGTACTCGGTAGACCTCAATGCTCACACTCCACCACCAACTTCTGACTCCTGATCCCTCAACTTGAAACCTGAAACCTGGAACTTGAAACCGTCCCCCTCACATCGCCAAAAAATTCTTGAGCATCTCATGCCCATGTTCCGTCAAAAAACTCTCCGGATGAAACTGCACGCCGACAACCGGCAGCGTCTTATGACGCACCGCCATAATCTCCTTCTCCCCACCCGGCGCATCGGCCCAGGCGCTGACAAGAAAATCCGGCGAAAGCGTATCGGGCCGAATCACCAAACTGTGATACCGCGTCGCCGTCAGCGGCGAAGGCAGACCGCGAAACAGCCCCTCCCCGTCATGCTGAATCTGATCCGTCTTCCCATGCATCAGCCGCTTCGCCCGCACGATCACGCCCCCCGTCGCCTGCCCAATCGACTGATGCCCCAGGCACACGCCCAAAATTGGCACCTTCCCCATGAACCGCTGAATGCACTCCACCGAAATCCCCGCCTCGCTCGGCGTACACGGCCCCGGCGACACAATCAAATGACTCGGCCCCTTCGCCGCGATCTCATCGCACGAAATCTTGTCATTCCGATGCACCTCCAGCTCAATCGACGCATCAATCTCCCCCAGCCGCTGCACGAGGTTGTAAGTAAACGAATCGTAGTTGTCGATTAACAGGACCATCTTTTGCGGACAATCTCGGTTTCGTAGTCAGTAGATGAGTTTCGTTGCCAGTGGATTCGGAGCAGCCGAGCAATAGTTCCCTCTCCCTCTGGGAGAGGGCTAGGGTGAGGGTTTATCCACTCCGTGCATTTCACCAACCCAGACCATTCTTCACCACCTAGAATCTCACTCCTCCAATATAAGCCCCCCGTCCCCACTGTCACCGGCACCTTGATTTCCCACTGATCTCGCGCGGCAGCGATGTTGATCCATTTGCAACTCACTCAATACCGCTCTCGGCGTCCTTCATTCCCTCAAAATACCTGACTTTTCTCACCACGCCGTCCTCCCGCACCGACCACTCACCTTCGCGACCATCGTTGTGATATTCTCCCGTAGCTTCAATCGCACCGTCTTCGTTGTAGAACGTCCACAATCCTTCGCGGCAGTTCTTCGCATATCTTCCCTCTGATCGCAGTTTCCCGTTTGGGTACCAGGCCCTCGCCGGTCCGTCGAGGAACGATTCGGTCGATTCAACTTGCGATGGCCCGCCTATGCCTCCGAGCAGCCTTGTTGTCTTATACGTGGCGTACTGAACCTCGCTCAGCCGCTTTCCTTCCTCGCTCCACGTGCGCCACAGGCCATTTTTCGCTCCCTCTAACATCATGCCCTCGGCTGCCTTTTGCCCATTAGGATAGAGAGTTGCCCAACGTCCGTGAGGTTCATTGCGTTGAAAACGGCCAGCCACAATCACATCGTTTGATTCATTCCTCAATTGCCAGCGACCAACATTCACTTGCATGTGACCGCCCCACTCGAATCGAGTCCCTAGCGTGGGATAACTCGTTTGGCTCCGCTCTCTTAAATAGTCCCACCACCGCGATTGCACTTCTCGGCTCAGCATCAACTTCCCGGCTGACAGCTCCCCTTCCACCATTCGTGGCCGCAAGACCCACCAACAGCCAATCCCCGCCAGCGTAATCGCAATTAGCAGTGTCCGCAGGCTGAATTGCATCAAACGTTTCGGCCGCCATGTCCGCGGGCGAACTTGAACCACCGTTTTGTCCCGCTCATTTTCCATCGGTTGGTTCCTCCTCACCCGCGGAACCGGCTTTTCGCTCGCCCAAACTGATGCCTAGCTTCTCCAAATACCGTTCCAATTCCTCCTGTACTGCCGGCGTATGGTTCACCACCAGCGAACCGGCATAGGATTCCACATTTCCGGGGCCACTATTAACGTGCCATTTTCCCGGCCGAATCTTCGCCCTGATCAAATCGCACAACCGTTCTTCCGACAGCGCTTTTTGCAGCAGAGGCCGCGCGTCATACACTCGCGTCACTAAATAGCTTTCCTCGTCTTCAGGCGTTGTAATTTGCAAAACCTCATCTCGCATCACCGTCGTTAGCGTTACTGCTTGCAACATCGCAGCCAGATGAGCACCAGCCGTTGCCGCACCCAAGTCCGTGACGACGGGTGCATCCAGACCGACGCCTGCCTCCATCAGACGCTTTTCGTCCACAAGTATCGGAATACCAAGTACATCTCGAAGTCGCGACACTGCGTCATTCAGAGGCCGAGGCTCTTTATCGAGCTCAATCACCCGCCTCAGCGCTGTGCGAATTCGCTCTTCAATTTCCTTAGTGGCCCGAAGCGAGGGCGGCACCTCGCCTGCCTTCCCGGCCTTCACCCATCGCATCTGGTCCAGCAACTCGACGACTTGTTCGTGCACTGCCTCGGTTTGCGGGAAAATTAACCACCGGTCGCCATATCCCATCGAAGGGCCGGGCCCGGATATGCCGTTCCAAGAGTCTGGACGAACGGAGGCATAGATTACTTCGACCAGCGAATCCCAATCCGTCGCATCGGGCGAGTTCCCAAACTTCTCCACGATGTCTCCCACATCATATGCCACGATGATTTCGTGATCCTCGGCATTTTCTGGCGTCGTAATTACCAGTCCTTGGTCCTCCACCGTGTATGTCAATTCCAAATCACGAACAATCAAATTCAGAAGCGACCGTAAGCTGATCCCCGCCACATTCTTGGTGATCGGTGTCGTGACAGGAACGCTGGCCTCGTCCAGTTTTTCCGCCCGCAGATAGATGTTTATTCCATGTTGCGCCGCCATTTGTTCCATCGCCTCTTCCAGTGGCGTGTTCTCGAATCGACACGACGATTTCTCGTTCAGCGCAGCGCGAATCCTCTCCCGCTGCGAATCAGCGCCTTGTGGTGGCCACAGCATGCCGCTCGCCTCGCGCTCACCCAATTTCGCAAGTGCATCCATTATCCAACGCACCTTGCGCTGCCCGGCGGTATGATGCACTACAATTACCGCGCCCGGAATGGCCTCCACGACTACATCGCCAACTCGGCTGGCGATGTAGTTTCCTCGCCAGCCCATTGCGGTTTCCTGAATCAATTCCCGCCAATCCTCCTCGCGCATTCCAGCCGGTTCCGGCTGCGGCAGTGGATAGACCACCGTCTGCAGATGATTGGCAGACATTGCCGATTCCGTTGTCGTGATCGTCAGCTTGTCCTCATTAAATTCAAGCCACAATGCTGGCTCATCCACTTCGAGCCACGCCACAAGACTCCGCAGTGAATATCGGCCCCGCGGCAACTCGTTCAACCTGAAACCAATGCTCCCCGCGCCGTATTCCTGTTTCGCCGCTTCCGCAACGACTACCTTCAGATCGGTTTGCTTGGCGAGTTCTTCAGCGAGTTGATACGGCGTCAATCGCTGGCCGGCCAGCACAATCACCCGATTTAGAACCTCGCCCTCGAACTGCCGTTGCTTCTGCTCTTTCGCATGAAGGTTTGCTCGCCGCAGCGATTTTTCCTGCTCACGCCACGCAATAACGCTCACGCTTACGACACACAGCGCAACAATACCCAGGCCAAGAGTTAGCAGCCGCTTCATCGCCAAGAATGTAACCGAATGCCGGCCGACCGCCGCCACAAATCGCAATTGTGATTGATCAGCACGCCCACGGTCTCAACAAGCCCCAACCTGCAACCTAATCCCCAGCGCAATCCTTCGTCAAGTTCGCGATGGCCGGGTGGCACTGGCGGTACTCCGCCAGTGATAATCGAAGCGAACGACTTTGACCCTCGCACCAATCAACTAACACCCACTTGGGGCTGGGCTGTTTTCGCCAATTACTCCTCGACGGCTGACGCTGCGAACCATATACAATGCGTTCGATCGAATCAGCCGCGATCCGGCTCTCTCACCGCAACACACCAACCCGCCTCCCGCTTGCCTCATTCCGTGTCATCCCTGCCGGTACTCCGGCGAGAATAACCGCATCCGCGGCCAAACCTCTCTGCCGCACTGGTGCAATTTCTGCCTTCTCCGCGTCTCCGCGTCTCCGCGTGAGAAATCTGCTATCCGCCTCCCCGAAAAATCGCTCGCCCAGAGCCTGCCTTCGCGCTCTTCACGTCCTTCGCGGTGAAAGCTACCGCCGGCGTGAACGGCTACTCAAGTCTCAAGCCTCGGGCCTCAAACCTGAAATGGACCTAACTAGTAGTCCGTCTAGAGCCGAATTTGGGCTAGCACGGGGTGTTTGCGAAGAATTGGATGACGAGAGGAGGGTATCGTCATGCCAAGCAAGATTTATGTGCTGAAGCTGTCGTCAGAGGAGCGTGAGATCTTCGAGATGGTAATTAAGGATTCGCGAACACCGGGCTGGAAGATCCTGCGGGCTCGAGCACTGCTCAAGTGTGACCAAGGTCCCCAAGGGCCTGCCTGGTCAGATGCCCGCATCGCCGAAGCCTTGGAATGCACTGTCAACAGCGTGGAGAATTGGCGGAAACAAGCGGTCTTGCAAGGACCGTTGTCCCTACTGGAACGGAAGCCATACCAGCAGTGGAAGGAGCCGAAGCTCGATGGCGAAAAGGAGGCCCGGCTGACAGCCTTGGCCTGCTCGCCAGCGCCCGATGGTCATGCCCGCTGGACGTTACGCCTCCTAGCTCAGCATCTGGTCAAGCTGGATGTGGTCGATTCCATTTCGCATGAGACCGTACGGCAGGTGCTAAAAAAAACGAACTGCAACCGTGGCGGAAAGAGATGTGGTGTATCCCGCCCCAGCAAAACGCGGCGTTCGTCGCGCACATGGAGCAGGTGCTAGAGGTCTATAAACGGCCTTACAATCCCTTCCGTCCCGTCGTCTGCATGGATGAGCAGGCCAAGCAGCTTATTTCCGAGGTAACTCGACCGCTGCCGATGGCTAATGGTCATCCCGAGCGAATCGATCACGAGTATGTCCGAGAAGGCCAATGCACAGTGTGGATGTTTGTCGAACCGCTGATTGGCTGGCGCAGCGTACGCACGACGGACCGCCGCACGGCGGTGGATTGGGCTCATCAGGTACAGCAGCTTGTCAACGATCCTCACTATGCCAAGACAGACCGCATCACCCTGGTTTGCGACAACCTCAACACGCATAGCATCGTTTCGCTTTATCAAGCGTTCGAGCCATCCGAGGCCTTGCGCCTCGCGAATAAGATCGAACTGATCTATACCCCCAAACACGGCAGCTGGCTCAATGCCGCGGAACCAGAACTCAGCGCATTAACTCGCCAGTGTCTTGGTCGCCGCATCGCGAAGCGCAAAGAAGTGGCCCACCACGTGCGCATCTGGAAGAAATGCCGCAATCGCAATCGCGTCGGCATCGAATGGCACTTCACCACCAACAACGCCCGCATCAAACTCCGACATCTGTACCCAAAAACATTAGGTTGACGCTCTACTAGTCCACCTACACCCCGCCCCAGAAATAAACTTCCGCCCCCACCAGTCGCCCCTTCTCCAATCCCGGCTGCCACTTAGCCGCAACTCTCTCGCCGCAACTCCCCCGAAACCCAAAAATCCGCCAACAACTTCCTTGCAAACCCTCGATCTCTTTGCGAAAACCTCAAAACTGTACAAATGCTATGTTTCGTGGCGTTCCGCACTTTCTTATTCAGCATTCATCCTTCAGCATTCAAAGCTCCCATGCCCCAACCACTCACTTCCCCCTCACCCAACGCTCCTAACCGCTCACTAACTACTCACCTCGCGCTCCATTTGAGCGCGAAACCTGCGAACTAAATTTCCGAACTCCATAGCCACCAACCACTTACAAAAACCCGCTCAACCAACTCCCGCAAAAAGTGAGTAGTTAGCCAAAACGCGAAATCCACCATACCCTTCGCGTCTTTGCGACTTCGCGCCTTTGCGTTGAATCCGAACAACGCGACCCCACCCATACGGCCAGCCTACGCCAGGAGTTCCTTCACCACCCGCCCATGCACATCGGTCAGCCGATAATCCCGACCCTGAAAACGATGCGTCAGCTTCGTGTGATCGAAGCCCAGAAGATGCAAAATCGTCGCCTGCAAATCATGAATATGCGTCTTGTCCTTCACGACGCCAAAGCCAAGCTCATCGGTCTCCCCGTGGCTATACCCGCCGCGCGAGCCGCCGCCGGCCATCCACATCGTGAAGCAATCCGGATAGTGATCGCGGCCGAGCACGTTCCCCTTGCTTGTGCGGCCCTCGCGGAACGGCGTCCGCCCAAATTCGCCGCCCCAGATGATGAGAGTCGAGTCCAAGAGGCCGCGCTGCTTGAGATCCTTAATCAGCGCCGCAATCGGCTGATCCATCGTCTTGCACTTTTTGGTCAGTCCATCGCGAATGTCCTGATCGGGACCAGTCCCATGAAAATCCCAGCCCCAATCAAAGAGCTGCACGAACCGCACACCCTGCTCAACCAGCCGCCGCGCGAGCAGGCAATTATTCGCCAAACTCGATTGCCCCGGCTGAGCCCCATAAGCCTCCAACGTCTCCTTCGACTCCCGCGAAATATCCATAACCTCCGGCACCGACACCTGCATCCGATACGCCAGCTCATACTGAGCGATCCGGGTCGCTGTTTCCGGGTGCCCCAGCTCCTGCGCCTGCAACTCATTAAGGTCGCGCAGCGCGTCGAGGCTCTTACGACGCAGCTCGCGATCCATCCCCGGCGGGTCGGACGCAAACAGCACTGGGTCGCCTTTGCTGCGACACTGCACCCCCTGAAAAACCGACGGCAAAAACCCGCTACCAAAGCTGTTCTTCCCGCCATTGGGCTGCACACCGCTGCTGATCAGCACCACATACCCCGGCAAATCCTCGTTCTCGCTCCCCAACCCATACGTCAGCCAAGCCCCCATCGCCGGCCGGCCCGACCGCGGCGAGCCGGTATAGATGAGCAACTCGGCCGGCGCATGATTGAATTGCTCGGTGTACATGGAATGCACCATGCACATCTCATCGGCGATGTCGTGAAAATGAGGTACCGCATCGCTCATCCACTGCCCGCCCTGGCCATAGCGCTCGAATTTTCGCGGCGTCCCGAGCAGCTTCGGCACCCCCGTCGTAAACGCAAACGTGCGTCCTTTGAGAAACGAGTCTGGGCAATCCTCGCCGTCGCGTTTCACCAGCTCCGGCTTATAGTCCCACATGTCCAAGTTCGGCGGCGAACCAGTCATGTGCAGATAAATCACCTGCTTCGCCTTCGCCGCAAAGTGCGGCAGCTTCGGCGAGAGCGGATTGATAACGCTCGGCAGCGCCGCGACGCCATCTTGCCCCAAGAGCGACGACAGAGCGATCGCCCCAATGCCGAGCTGGCTCTGCTGCAAAAAATGCCGGCGAGTCAGATGTTCGAGTCGTTGAATTTGTGGGTGCATCGTATTCGTGGGGCGGGCCTCTGGCCGGCCATAAAAAATTACCGCTTCATAAACATTTCATCGAGGTTGAGGAGAACGTTGGATACAACGGTCCACGCGGCGAGTTCCGCCACGTTGGCCCCCTCGGGCGCGGCCCCGATCGGCTCGGTCGCCATCTTCTTCGCCGCGGCGTCATCATTCAAAAAATCCACCAGCGACTGCTCGTACAACTTCACGATTCGTTTCACTTCGACATCACTTGGCTGCCGCGACAAGCACGCGCGAAATGCAAACGCCACCCGCTGCTCGGGATCCTTTCCGCCCGCCGCGATTTTCCGAGCCAGCGCCTGGGCCGCTTCGAGATACACGGGGTCGTTTAATGTCACGAGCGCCTGCAGCGGCGTATTCGTCCGATCGCGCCGCAGCGTGCAAACCTCTCGATTTGGCGCATCAAACGTCGCCATCGACGGATACGGATTCGACCGCCGCCACGTCGTATACAGCGCCCGGCGGAATTTGTCGTCTCCCGTGCTCGCCTGCCAATCGACCGCGCTCCCAAAAGCCGCGTTCAGTCCGAGTGTCGGCTGCGGCGGCTTCACAGGGGCACCAAACATCTTCGCGCTCAGCAAACCGGCGATGGCCAAAGTCTGGTCCCGCACCATCTCGGCCGAGAGCCGCACGCGCGGCCCGCGAGCGAGCAGCCGATTGTCCGAATCGCGGGTCAACATCTCCGGCGTCACTTTCGACGATTGCCGATACGTCGCCGAAGTCACCAGCAGCTTCAAAAACGCCTTTTGGTCCCACTTCAGCCGAATCAATTCGGTCGCCAGCCAATCGAGCAATTCGGGATGCGAAGGCTGGTCTCCCTGCGAGCCAAATTCCTCGCTGGTGGCGACCAATCCCGTGCCAAAAATCTGTTCCCAGAAGCGATTGACGAACACGCGGGCCGTCAGTGGGTTGTTCTCATTCATCAGCCACTGCGCCAGCGCCATGCGATCAACTTTCGCGTCAGCCGGCAATTCGGGAAAACAGCCTGGAGTGCCGGGAACCACCTCGTCACCCAGATCGAGATAGTTACCCCGAAACTGCAACTTCGTCACCCGCCGCTTCCCCTCGACCAACTCCCGCATGATCGGCACAGTCGAAGCCGGCTTCATATCGGCAAGCTGCTTCTTGACCGTCGCCAATCGTTGCCGCGGCTGCCGCCGCAATGGTGCAACCGTCAGATAATGCTTCTTCAACTCGGCCTGTTGGGCTTCACTACGTTCCTTCTCCTCAGTGCTCAGGATTTTGAAAATGGCTTCCGGCGTAACCAGCAATTCCACTTCTTCGCTCGGAAACTCCTCTTCCCACTTCTTCTGGCCGGCAAGCAATTCCGGCGTTTCCTTGGCCAATTCCGTCTCCAGCTTCTTGATCTCCACCTGCCACGTTGCCTTCTGCCGCTCCTGCTCCTTCGTGAATTGCGACAGAATCGGGCTTTCATCCTTCTTGTCGGCGTCTTCCGTATTGTTGAAGAACGCGAAGAACCGAAAATATTCCTGCTGCGTGATCGGGTCGTATTTGTGGCTGTGACACTGAGCGCACGCCATCGTCGTCCCCATCCACACCGCCATCGTCGTGTTCACGCGATCGACAACGGCGACATTGCGGAATTCCTCGTCCTGCGTGCCGCCTTCGTTGTTGGTCAACGTGTTGCGATGAAACGCCGTCGCCGTCAGTTGCTCTTCCGTCGGACTCGGCAGCAGATCGCCGGCGATTTGCTCGATCGTGAACTGATCCAACGGCTTATTCGCATTCAGCGAACGAATCACATAATCACGAAACGGCCAAGCCGTGCGCGGCGGATCGTCGGCATACCCGGCCGAGTCCGCATACCGCGCCAAATCCAGCCACGCATGCGCCCAATGCTCCCCATACCGCGGCGACTCGAGCAACTTATCGACATAAGCCAAATACGTTTTCTCCCACTCTCCCTCTCCCCCACTCACCCCCTCCAAATCCGCATCGCTCGGAGGCAATCCAGTCAGATCCAGCGCCACGCGCCGCAGCAAAGCAAACCGATCCGCTTCGGCCGATGGTGACAACCCTTCCCGTTCCAGCCGTTGCAAAATGAAACGATCAATCTCGTTCCGAGCCCAACTCGTTTGCTTAACCGTTGGCAACTCCGGCCGCACGGGCTTCACATACGACCAATGCTGGGCATACTCGGCCCCCTGCTCGATCCAGCGTTTGAGCAGTTCGATTTCGCGTGGCGTAATCTGCTTACCGCTCCCCTTCGGCGGCATGTGTTCGTCCTCATCCGTCGAAAGCACGCGTTTAATCAGCTCGCTCTTCTCCGGCTGACCGGGAACAATCGCCGCATAACCGCCCAGATCGGCGACGGCGTCCTCTCGTACATCGAGCCGCAATCCCACCGTGCCGCCCTTGCGTTCATTCGGGTCTGGCCCGTGGCACTTGGCACATTGATTGGAAAGAATCGGCCGAATCTCGCGGTTGAAATCAACCTTCGTCCCCGCCGGCTCGGCGGCTCGGCTCAGGGGAGAGACGCCGACAAGGGCGACGGCGAGGAGTAGCAAAACGATTCGAAACATGGTCCAGCCGGGAGGGATGGCGGTGGGTGGGCCGGTAAGGCGAGGGAACTCTGAGCTTCCAGAATACCAAAACCTCGCCATAAATGCCTGGATTTGCCCAAACGCAGATGGCTGATTTCAAACGGCACGACCCGTGGGGGGCGAAACGCCATTAAAAAAACAGCCGAATTGACAGAACCGCCCGCGACTGCTGCAATTCTGACGGGTTTTATGTCGTTTCGGCAGGCAATTGCCGGTCCCTGCGGAGAACCGAACCGTGAATCGTCGCTATCGCGTCTCGTCCAACATCGTTGCTTTTCTGCTCCTTTTGCTTACGGCCAGCCTGCGCTCGGCCGACACCGATTGGCCGCAGTGGCGCGGGGCGCTCGGAACTGGCGAGGCCCGCAATAGTCGTCCGCCCCTCAAATGGGACGACAAAACCAACATCCAGTGGCAAGTGCGAATTCCCGGCGACGGCACATCGACGCCGATCATTTGGAAGGACCAAATTTTCATTCAGACGGCCGTCCCCAGCAAAGGCGAAACGAGCACACCGGCCGGCCCACCCGGCGAAGGCCCCAAGGGGAAAGGCCCACCGCCTGGCAAGGGGCGCGACGGCAAGGGACCGCCCGATGGCAAAGGTCCGCCACCTGGAAAAGGCCCACCCGGTGGAAAAGGCGATTTCAAAGGCGGCTTTGGCGGCAAGGGACCGCCCGGCGGCAAAGGCGGCGGCCTCGGCATGGATCCGCCGACAGAGCCATATCAGTTTTCTCTCGTTTGCATCGACAAGACGAGCGGCAAGACACTTTGGACCACCGTTTGTCGCGAGGAAGTGCCGCATGAAGGCTTCCGCCCCAACGATGGCAGCTTCGCCGCTGGCTCGGCGATGACCGACGGCGAACACATCTTTGCCTTCTTCGGCTCACGCGGCCTCTTCTGTCTCGATATGAACGGCAAGGTTAAATGGGAAAAGGACCTGGGCAACCAGCAAACGCGCAACGACTTCGGCGAAGGTTCGACGCCGGCCCTATTCGGCAACACGATCGTTGTCACGTGGGATCATGAAGAAGAGGATTTCATCGTCGCCCTCGATAAGCGAACCGGTAATGAATTGTGGCGTCAGCAGCGAGATGAACCGACGACTTGGGCGACGCCGTTGATCGTCGAGCACAATGGCAAGGCCCAGGTCATCGCTTCCGGCACGAACAAACTCATCAGCTATGACCTGACAACGGGCAAGCCAGTTTGGGAAACGGAAGGCTTGACCTTGAACGCGATTCCCACGCCGCTGACCGCGGACGGAGTCGTCTATGCCACCGCCGGCTATCAAGGCAACAAGCTTTTGGCCATCAAACTCGGCGGCAGCGGCGACATCACGGGCACGGATTCGATTCTGTGGCGCGTCGATCGCGACACGCCGTATGTCCCTACACCGGTCTTGTCGGGCCATCGGCTGTATTATTTCAAGAGCAACAACGCCGTGCTCACGTGCCTGGATATTCGCACTGGCAAGCCGCATTACAGCGCTCAGCGAATCGAAGGGCTGGGAACAGTCTATGCTTCGCCGGTCGCCGCCGGCGGCCACGTCTATCTCGTTGGCCGTGGCGGCACGACGGTCGTCATCAAGGACGCCGATAACCTCGAAATCGTCAGCACCAACGTGATCGACGACCCGATCGATGCCTCGCCCGCAATCGTCGGCAATCAGATATTTCTCCGCAGTCACAAGACACTGTATTGCATCGCCGAAAAGTGATGCCGTAGCTGAATTCGTAAGAATTCACTCGCTTGCCTGCTAACAACCTCGCACACAGCCACACTCGCCCCGTGAAACTATCCCTCATGATCACCTGCCTCGGCGATTGCGTTCGCCCGGCAGCGGGCAAGGCTGTAGTGAAGGTACTACGACGGCTGGGGCACGAAATCGATTTTCCGGAAAGCCAAACCTGCTGCGGCCAACCGATGTTCAACAGCGGCTACGCTGACATGGCCCGCGAGCAAGCCAAGCACACCATCCGCGTGTTTGAGGGAGATCAACCGGTGATCGTGCCCAGCGGCTCCTGTGCCGCAATGGTGAAAGTCGAGTATCCGCATTTGCTGGAACACGATCCCGCCTGGAACGAGCGAGCCTTGCAGTTGGCCAGCCGCACGTTCGAGTTCAGCGACTATTTGGTGAACCACCTCAAGGTCACTGACGTTGGTGCGAAGTATCGGGGCAAAGTGGCGTTTCACTTTGCTTGTCACTTGCGGATGCTGAAGCACGTGAGCGAGGTCGAAACGCTGGTGAGGCATGTGGAAGGGGCGACCTATGTGCCGCTGGCCCGGCAAGACCAGTGCTGCGGCTTCGGCGGCTCCTTCGCCGTGCGCTATCCAGGCATCTCAGGCAACATGGTCGATGACAAGATGAATTGCATCGTCGCCAGCGGCGCCGATTGTGTCGTCTCGACCGACGCCGGATGCCTCATGAACATCGGCGGCCGAATGCATCGCGAGGGGAAAACAACCGAGCTATTGCACATCGCGGAGTTGCTGGACCGGCGGTAACAAGTTCGTCATTCCAGCTGCAATCCACACATTCGGCATTTCCGCACCGCTATCTGGATGCACGGCAAGAGGTAGAATGTCCTGGCGACCAGGCTCGTAAGGCGGCGAAGCATGGCTGCTGCCAAAGACGGTTTCTTGTCTGGAAAAAATAGCCATGTCCAAAGTTGCGGCCAAGCCCGCTAGTTCTTTTGATCCGATTCGCCGGTCTGTCGTCCGCGGCCTCGCCGTGATCCTCCCGCCGCTCTTGACCATTGTGGTCTTCATCTGGGCGTGGAGCATGATCGATGCCTACATTCTCGTTCCCTGCGAGCATGCGGTCGGGCACGTCATTGCGTGGTCGATCAAGGACATCCGTTCCGGCTTCCCCGCTGGCGAGGCAACTCCGCTGGCCGTTGAGCCGGGCAATCCGGCCATCGTCGAATTTCACAAACGCGAATATGTGCAGCTCGGCCGCGGCGGCAAGTGGATTCCCCGCGACGTCTTTGACACGGTCGAAAACAACCTCGACAAAGGCACGCCCCCTACCACGGCTCATGGCTTCTACGACAGCTACGTCACGATCCGCTATCTCCGCCGGGCGCTAACCTTGCCGATCTTTCTGAGTGTGTTCGTGTTGCTGTTGTATTTGACCGGCAAGCTCATGGCCGCTGGCATCGGCCGCTACTTGCGGCACGCCGGCGAAAGAGTCGTCGATCGCATGCCCATCGTCCGCGACGTCTATTCGGCGTCAAAGCAAATCACCGATTCGATTTTCAGCGAGCAGGAAATGCAATTCTTGCGCGTGGTGGCCGTGGAATATCCGCGGAAGGGATTGTGGCAAGTGGCGTTCGTCACGGGCGAAGGCTTTAAGGACGTCCGCGATCATGCCGGCGAGCCGATCGTGAGCCTCCTCATGTCGCATTCGCCTGTTCCCGCGACCGGCTTCACCTGCATGGTGCCCAAACGCGACACGGTCGATCTCGACATCACCGTCGATCAAGCCCTGCAATACATCGTGAGCTGTGGCGTCGTCGTCCCGCCTCATCAGCAATGGGTGAACGGCTCGCAGCGCGACATTGGCGACGACATCACGCGGCACATCGAAGAAACGACCGACAAGGCCAGTCGGTTGATTGAATCGGCGTAGATATTGCGGCTATGCAGGACCGATCCGGTCCTTGCCCATCCACTTTTTCAGCGCTTCGGGAACTAGAATGCTTCCATCGGCCTGTTGATAGTTCTCCATCACCGCAATGATCGCACGGCTGATGGCGACGGCGGTGCCGTTGAGCGTATGCACGAACTGCGTGCCCTTTTCGCCCTTTTTCCGGATGCGGATGTTGAGCCGCCGCGATTGATAGTCGGTGCAGTTGCTCGTGCTGGTAACTTCGCCGAACTCACCGCCGGTACCGCGGCCGGGCATCCAGGCTTCCAGATCGAACTTGCGATACGCCGGACCACCGAGGTCTCCACTCGCCGTATCAATTACCCGATAGGGGATGCCGAGGCCGTCGAAAATCTTGCACTCGATCCGCAGCAGTTCGTCGTGCATCGCATCGCTGGCTTCGGGCAGCGTGTAGGCGAACATTTCAACCTTCGTGAATTGGTGCACACGATACAGCCCGCGCGTCGCCGCACCGTGCGCCCCCGCCTCGGTGCGGAAGCAGTGGCTGATGCCGCAGATCTTCAGCGGCAACTTCTCGGCGTCGATCGTTTCGTTGTAATACATGCCGCCGAGCGTGATTTCAGCCGTGCCGACGAGGCTGAGGTCGGTATTCTCAACTGAATAGACCTGCGTTTCCGGCCCACGCGGGTTGAAGCCGATGCCTTCCAGAATCTCGTTGCGAGCCAAATCGGGCGTCGTCGTCAGCGTGAAGCCTTCACCCATCAGCACTTCGAGGGCATATCGCTCCAGTGCCAGATCGAGCAGCACGGCGTCGTTTTTCAGGAAGTAGAAGCCGTGGCCGGTGGTTCGCGCGCCGGCCTCGAAATCGACAATGCCCAGTTTTTCGCCAAGCGTCACGTGATCCAGCGGCTTGAAATCGAACTCGCGAATGGGAGTGGCCCCGCGCCGCACATCCTTGCTATCTTTCTCTCCGCCAACCGGTGCCTCGGGATGCGTCAGGTTCGGAATCGCCGCTTGCAGGGCCTTAGCCTCGGCATCGAGCTGGTCGTGTTCGGCTTGCGCGGTGTCTTTTAGATCGCGAAGCTTGCGGCCTTCTTCCTTCATCGCTTCGCGTTCGACGGCATCCTTGGCCTTACCGATCATTTTGGCCACTTCGTTGGCCTTACGATTGGCTTCCTCCACAACCAGCAATTTCTGCCGGCGCGTGGCCTCGACGGCCAACAGGCTATCGACATCGCACTTCACACCCCGCTGCGTGCAATTTTGCTTGATGCGATCAACGTTTTCAACAATGAATTTGCGATCCAGCATTTGATTATTTCTCAGGAGATTCTCACACAGAGGCACGGAGTTCACAGAGAGAAACTCGCATCATCCTCTGTGCCTCCGTGCCTCTGTGTGAGCTTTATTTGCTTAGTTCATTCCAAAGATGAGCACTCGCCTTAATTCCGCGATGGAAGTCGGCGAGTGAAAATTTTTCGTTCGGGCTGTGTGTATTGTCGTCGTCCAAGCCCCAGCCGAGGAGCAGCGTATCGGCGCCGAGCTCTTGCTTGAAGTTCGTGACGATCGGAATCGACCCGCCTTCTCGCATATAGACCGGCGCTTTGCCGAAAGCGTGTTCGATCACGCGAGCGGCGGCGTGGACATACGGACTATCGAGCGGGACTACTACGGCCTTGGAACCAGAAAGCACTTCAATTTCGAGTTCAATTCCCGGCGGCCGTCGCTGCATCAAGAATTCTTTAGTAGCCGCGGCGATCTTTTCTGGGTCTTGATTTGGCACCAACCGAAAGCTCACGTTGGCACCAGCGCGAGCGACCACGGCCGATTTAGGAACCTGCTGCCCGCCCCAAATGCCCAGCACGTCGTAGGTCGGCCGCGCCCACCGCCGCTCGAGCGTCGAAAAGCCTTCTTCGCCGGCTAGTTCTTTCACGCCAACCTGTTTTTTGAATTGCTCGTCTGAGAACGGCAGCGCCGCAAAGGCTTTCCGCTCTTTGTCAGAGAGCGCCGCGACATCGTCATAAAAGCCGGGCACCTGCACGCGGCCTCGCTCATCGACCAGCGAAGCCAGCAGCTTGCAGATCGCGTTGATCGGGTTCGCCACCGCGCCGCCAAACGTACCGCTGTGCAAATCTTGCTTGGGACCAGAGGCCCGCAGTTGAAACCACATGCCGCCGCGCAGGCCATACGTAATCGCCGGCTGTCCCGGCCCGTACTGCGAGCAATCGCTAATCACCACCACATCGCACTTCAGCTTCTCGCGAGCAGCCGGCGTCGCCAAATAGGCATTGATCCCCTTACTGCCAACCTCTTCCTCCCCTTCGATCGCAAACTTGAGCTGAATCGGCAGCTTGCCGCGCGTCTTCAACCACGCAGCCGCGCCGAACAAATGCGTCAGCATCTGCCCTTTGTCGTCCGTCGCACCGCGAGCATAGAGATTGCCATTCCGCTTCGTCGGCTCAAACGGAGGGCTGATCCACTCGTTCAGCGGCTCCACCGGCTGCACGTCGTAGTGCCCATAAACCAGCACGGTCGGCTTCCCCGGCACCGGCGGCGTCTCGGCATAAACCAGCGGCTGGCCAGAGGTTTCGATGATTTCGGGCGTCAGGCCCATGCCGCGAAACTGGCCCGCCACCCAATCGGCTGCCTTCCGCACATCGCCGTGCCGCTCGCGATCGGCACTAATGCTTGGAATCCGCAGCAGTGCGCACAAATCGTCCTCAAATTGCTGGCTGTGGCTAGCAAGATATTCGTCAATATCGTTCATTACGGCTTACGCCTCCCGCTTGCCGCACAATATAATGCGTCTCGTAGAGATAGAGGAGGGACTGTGAGCAGCAAATCAGCCGCCGCCGAGGCAGATGTCGCCGTCGCCGAGCCGGAAGAGAAGCAAAAAACGAAGCCGAAGAAGACGCCGCCTAAGAAGCAGCCGCGTTACCACGTCATCCTGTGGAACGACGACGATCATTCGTATGACTATGTCGTCGAAATGATGCAAAAGCTGTTCGGGCACCCGCGGGAGAAGGGCTTTCAAATCGCCAAAGAGGTCGATTCGCAAGGCAAAGCCGTCTGCCTGACGACCGCCTTGGAGCACGCGGAACTAAAACGCGACCAGATCAAAGCCTACGGCCCCGACAAACACATCGCCCGCTGCAAAGGCTCGATGAGCGCCACGTTAGAAGCGGCTCCCGAATAATACCTCCACCAGCCGGGTGCAAACTTGCTCCCGGAGACGCGGCAAGTAGCTCTCCATTCTAAAGACTCCGGGACCAAGTTTGGTCCCGGCTATCACGATGTCGGCGACTCTCAAAACCCTCACCCTCGGCTGCAAGGTCAACCAGTACGAAACCGAACTGGTCCGTGAGGGCTTTTTGCGCGCAAACTTTCGCGATGTAGCCGAAGGCGAGCCGGCCGACTTGTGCGTCGTGAATACCTGCACCGTGACAGAGCAAGGCGACAGCAAGAGCCGCCAAGCCATCCGCCGCTTAGCCCGCGAAAACCCGCATTCTCGCATCGTCGTGATGGGTTGCTATGCGACGCGGGCACCGGAAGAACTCGCCAAACTGCCCAACGTCGTCGAAATCGTCACCGACAAACGAGAAATTCCCGACCTGCTCGGCCGCTTTGGCGTAATCGACATTCCCACGGGCATCTCGCACTTTGGCAATCGCCACCGGGCATTCGTAAAAGTCCAAGACGGCTGTCTGCTCCGCTGCAGCTACTGCATCATTCCCTACGTCCGCCCCAACTTCAGCAGCCGCCCACCCGAACACGTCCTCGACGAAGCACGTCGGCTAATCGACAACGGCTACCGCGAAATCGTCCTCACCGGTATCCACCTCGGCCACTACGGAGTCGAGCACAACCGCAACCGGCCAAAAGACCAATGGCTGCGACTCTCGTCACTCGTTCGCAATATGGCCCGCCTCCCCGGTGACTTCCGCATCCGCCTCTCCAGCATCGAAGCCACCGAAGTCACCCGCGAATTGCTGGCCGTGATGGCCGAATTCCCCAACCGAATCGCCCCACATCTACACATCTGCCTGCAAAGTGGTAGCGACTCGGTCCTGCGACGAATGAAGCGGCGCTGGAGCAGCCGTATGTTCGTCAACCGCTGCAACCTCGTCCGCGAGACACTCGATCAGCCCGCCATCACCACCGACATCATCGTCGGCTTCCCCGGCGAAACCGACGCCGACTTCGAGGCCACCTGCCAGGTCAGCCGCGACAGCGGATTCTCCAAAATCCACATCTTTCCCTTTAGTGCCCGCAAGGGCACGCCCGCAGCGGAGATGACCGACGTGGTCGCTCCCGCCGTGAAATCCGACCGCTGCGACCGCCTCGCAACCGTCGAACGCGAACTAAGGAGCGAATATTTCAATTCACTCATCAATCGCGAATTAACCGTCCTCATCGAAGGCCCCAGCGAAGACCGACCTGACCACATGCGCGGCACCTCCTGCCGCTATGCTCCGGTCGAGCTGCCTCGCAATGACAACGACATTGGCAATTTGGTGACGGTCCGCACGACCACCCACCACAACGATTTTCTTCTCGCCGAGCCAGTTCACTCCGCGGTCTAGTTCGCCTCCCTCTCTTCCTTAGCGTACTTTGCGCCTTGGCGGTCGAACTGCTTCGGTTTCAAGCCAGGAGAATTCACCGCGAAGAGCGCTAAGGACGCGAAGCAAGAGACGAAAGAAGATTTGGGAGAGCCCTGCTTTACGTTCCCTCCTTCGCGCTCTTCCCGTCTTAGCGGTGAACTGATTGATCCCTAAAGCTTGTTCACCATCCGCTTCATGCCATCTTTAATCAGCGGCACATTCCAGTTGACTAGAAACCCCAACCGGTGCCCTGAAAGTTTTAAGTAGGTCAATAGCTGCGCCTCGTGGATCGGTGCCAGCTCTTGAACCGACTTGTTTTCAACAACAATGCAACCTCCAACCAGCAGGTCAATCCGATAGCCTGCTTCAATTTCGAAGCCCTTGTAACGGACCGGCAGCATGGTTTCGCATTGGACCTCAAGTCCACGGCTCCGTAGCTCGTAAGCAAGACAAGCCTGATAAGTCGATTCCAACAGCCCCGGCCCCAACTCGCGATGCACCATCAACATCGCATCCACCAGCTCTTTCGCAATCACCTCAATCTCTTCTTTGGTTTTACTCACTTTTCATTCCTTCGCGCACTTCGCGTCTTAGCGGTGAATCTTCTTGCTGTCCAATCAGGCAGATTTTACCGCGAAGAACGCCAAGGACGCGAAGACACTGTCTAGACCTCGGCTGTCGAACCGACCCGCAATCACGTATGTTATTGGCCCTAGCTAATTGCGGCGGAGATTAACACTCATGAAAAAAATCGTTGTCCTCGACGGCTACACACTCAACCCCGGCGACCTCTCCTGGGACGGCCTCCAAAAAATCGCCGCCCTCGAAGTCCACGACCGCACCGAGCCGGCCAAAATTCTCGAACGCGCCCGCGGTGCCGACGCACTACTGACGAACAAAACGCCAGTCAGCGCCGAAACGCTGGCGCAACTGCCCGACCTCAAATACATCGGCGTCCTCGCCACCGGCTACAACGTCGTCGATGTCAAAGCCGCCAAAGAACGCGGCATTCCGGTCTGCAACATTCCGACCTACGGCACAGCCTCGGTCGCCCAGCACGCGTTCGCCTTAATCCTTGAACTCACCGTCAACGCCAAGCTGCACAGCGACGCGGCGCGGGCCGGCGAGTGGTCGGCCTCCAACGATTGGTGCTTCTGGAAAACCCCGCTTAGCGAACTCGAAGGCCAAACGCTCGGCATCGTAGGCTTCGGCCGCATCGGCCGCCGTGTGGCCGAAGTCGGCAATGCCTTCGGCATGAAAATCCTCGCCCAAGACAGTGTGCAGACGAATCCGCCCCCCTACGAAGGCTTCCGCTTCGCCTCGCTCGAAGACCTCCTCAAGAACTCCGACGTCGTCTCACTCCACTGCCCGCTCTTTCCGGAAACGCAGGGCCTAATGAACAAAGAGCGGCTGCGGCTGATGAAGCCCTCGGCCCTTCTCATTAATACGTCACGCGGCCCCCTGATTGTGGACCAAGACCTCGCCGACGCCCTCAACTCCGGAGTAATCGCTGGTGCCGGTGTTGATGTCCTCTCCGTCGAGCCCCCCGCCGCCAACAACCCGCTCCTCACCGCCAAAAACTGCCTCGTCACCCCTCACATCGCCTGGGCCGCCAAAGAAGCCCGCGCCCGGCTCATGAATCTGGCGCTCGAAAACCTCGCGGCGTTCCTAAGCGGCAAACCGCAAAACGTCGTTAATCCGTAAGCCGTCTAGGTATCGCAGAATTGCCCTACTGGCGCGCCGCCAATCGTCATAACTGGCGGCCTCCGAGTCGCGGAAACTGGGTAACCGCAATCGACGTCGATACTACCGGCCCAATCGGCTTAAGCGGTCCTTCCGCGTTGACTCCCCCTCAATACGACGTATAGAAGCTCTAGGGTCTTCTTCCCCTCCGCGATCACCAGATCGCCGGTGCCCTCGTATTCCCCGCGCGCGGATTGTCAATCGTGGAACAGTCGCCCGTCAAAGGTCACTCCGCCGAAAGCTGGCGGGAATCCTTTGCAAAAACCGTTGAGCGCCATCGACTCGCGGCCAGCGAGCGCGTTGAGCAAGAGCGCAAGCGTTTGCGCGAGCATGAAGCCCGCCTGACGGCCAAGCTCGAAGAGGCGATGCAGCAGCTAAATGGCGCGCAGCAAGAGGCTGTGTCGGCCGCGGCCAAAGTCGAAACGCGCGATACCGAATTGCAAGAGTGGAAGCAGCGACTCGAACAACGCGAGCGGCAATTCCAAGAGTGGCAAGCCGAGTTGGAACAGCAGCGCGAGGCCCTGCAAGCCAAGCTGCAAGAGCAACTGGAGCTGAATCGCCGCCAGGCCGAGACCAGCCGTGAAGAAGCCACGCGCCATGCGGCCGAGATTGACCGCATCCACCGGGAGGCGCGGGAACAAGCCAGTCAACAGCCCGCGGCCGCCTCGGGTGCGAACGACACCCAATTTCAAATGCTGGGCGAGCAGGTCGGGCAATTGCTGACCAAGTTTTCTCAGCAAGAGTCCGTTTGGGCCGAGACGAATCGCCGGCTGACGCGGCAGATTGAAGAAGCCAGCACCGCGAAAGCCGATTCCAGCGCGGCCGAATTGCAAGCCCTCCGCGACGAGAACAAGCAGCTTGAAACGTGGCTGGCCGAATCCGAGCAGCGGGCCACCGCAATACCGAGCGGCGGCGGCGACGGCAGCCAGGAGCTCGACGACTTGCGCCGCCGGTTTGAAATGGCCGTGCAAGACGTGCGCGAATTGAAAACCAAGAATACGGAGCTGACCGACCAACTCGCCAAAGCCAAGCAGGCGCTGCCCACGCCGGCAGCCGGCGGCGGCACCGATTGGGAATCGCTCAAGAAAAAAATGCTGGCCCAGATGGAAACGGATTTCGACGAAGGCGATGCCCAGCAGAAGGGCGACAAGCTCACCGTGCAAGGCGCGATCAAGATCACCGACGACATGATCGCCGAGAAAGATCACGAGCTGCAGGAGTTGCGGCGCTTGCTCGACAGTCAGTCGCAGCAGGTGGGCGACGTGGCGGTCGGCGCGGGCGCAATCGCGCAACTTTTGGACACCGACGAGCTGGTGCGGCAAGAACGCGACTCGCTCAAGCGGCTGCAAGAAAGTCTGCGCGAGCAATTGAAGCAGGCCGAGGTCGATATTTCCGTGGAGCGGGCGAAGCTGGCTCGCGAGCGCAGCGAGGTAGATGAGAAACTCCGCCTCTTGCAATCAGAAAAAGCGAGTTTCCTGCCCGGCGGTGAAACCGGCGACAAATCGGGGCAACCCAGCCGGCGAAAATGGCTGGCCCGCTTAGGGCTGGGCGATGGGAAAGACGGAACGTAAGCGGCCTCTGCTGACCGGGACGGCATCACGCGCAGCGCGATGCCTACGGTGCGGCAAAAAATCGGCCCACTTGCCACAGAGCACCGAGCAAGTGCCACGCGACGGAAAAATGCCCGCCGGAATACCACTTGATCTCCGGCTGGCCCAGAGCCGTCCATAGCGCCTCGGTACAGACTTTGGGAATCACCTCGTCGTCTGTAGCGTTCAGCATCAGGATGCGCTTCTCGCGAGCGGCGGCCGCGTAAGTGACCGGATCGACGACGCGAAGAATCTCGATGAAGTCTTCGCGCGTCTTGCCTTGCGCCAGCCATTGCTCGCGGAGCGGGCGAGCCTCCTTTGAATTCCAACCGGCTTGCGCGATTGAACCGCCGGCCAAGAGCAAACACACATTTTGTAGCTTGGGCTCGGCTGTCGCTGCCAGCGCAGCCGTGATGCCGCCCAGACTGATGCCGAAAATACCCAGTTGTCGGGAATCCACCTCGGGCCGAGCAGCCAGCCACGCGGTAGCATAGCGCACGTCGAGCACCGCCTGGGTCATACCGGCGACCGTTTCCTCCGGATCGTTGCTGACCATCCGGCGGCGGGAATTCGGATCGCGCCGTGGCCCGTAGTAGGGCATCTTCAAAAACAACGCATGCACGCCGTGTTGCGCCAGTGTGTTGCAGAACAGCCGCGACAACGGAAAATCACCGCCCAAAATGTGGAGCACGACGACTGCCGGCCGCTGACCGCCGCGCAGCGAACGAAAATATTCGCAATGCACGGTGTTGTTCGCTTCTTCCGGCGTCTTCACGGGCGAGGGAAACGTCACTTCCCAAATCTCGAAGTTTTGCTCCACTTCGTGGACCCGCTTCGCTTGCCAGTCGAACGCTTGCGGCGGCAAACGAAAACGTTCGGCAATCTGGGCTTCGGCATCGGCCGGCGCAAACTGCACGCGGCCGTTTTCGGTTCGCAATTGGTCAGCACCCTGGCCAACCCCAACACTAAGCAACAACAGTAACAACGCCACCCGTCTCATCATCCTTCATCCTTCATCCTTCATCCTTCATCCTTCATCCTTCATCCTTCATAATTCATAATTCACTTCTCAACCGTAACCTGCTCATTCAGCCATTTCAAATAACCGGCACTCACCTCGCCGACGGCGGTTGCCATGATCTCCGGCTGATCGTACGGATGCTTCTCTAGCAGCAGTTTTTCGAGCCGCTTGTAGAGATCGCGGCGAGTTTTAATCGTCACGAGCCACTCGCTGGCCGTTTCGATGCGGCCGTTCCACCAATACCGGCTGTCGATCGGCCCGCCAATCTGCACGCAGGCAGCCAGACGACTCTCCAACACCGCCTGGGCCAGCGCTTCGGCGTCTTTCTTCTCGGAGGTGGTTGTCACCACCTGAATCGCTTCCACCCGCATCGTCCTTCCTCGCTTCCGGCCCGCTCCACTACTACTAAATCATTTTTACTTGCCGTAGCTTAGCGAGGGTGCGTGGTGGTGCATACCCAAGGAATGTGCTGGCCCATCGATCATCGTGCTAGCTAGTTGAACGTCATTGCCGACGAAAGTCGGAGGAGCCTCTTCATGCGTCGAGGATTTTTCTTGTGTGCTTGTGTCGCAATACTCACCGTCGGATCGCTGACCGCGATGCAAGTTGTCGAATACAAAAGCGGCATCGTGTGGCCGGAACCGCCGGTGATCGATCCGGGCTCGGCCGGCGGAGTGCCGAGCGACGCGATCGTGCTGTTCGACGGCAAATCGCTCGATGGTTGGGAGAATGGCGACAAGTGGAAAATCGAAGACGGCGTGGCCACTTCCGCCGGCGGCACAATCACGTCCAAACAGAAATTCGGCGATTGCCAGATGCACGTCGAATTTGCAACGCCCGCCGAAGTGAAGGGCAGCGGGCAGGGCCGCGGCAATAGCGGCATCTATCTGATGGGCCGCTACGAAGTGCAGGTGCTCGACTCCTACGATAACAAGACCTACTTCGACGGCCAATGTGCCTCGATTTATAAGGAGCAGCCGCCAATGGTGAATGCCTGCCGCAAGCCGGGAGAGTGGCAGTCGTACGACATCATATTCACCTCGCCACGGTTCGCGGCCGATGGCGAGCTATTGATGCCGGGATACGTCACGGTGCTGCACAACGGGATCGTCGTTCACAATCATTTTGAGTTGCTGGGCGGCACGTCGTATGTTGAGCCGCCCAAGTATTCGGCCCACGCGGAGAAGGAGCCGATGCAAATTCAGTTTCACGGCAACCCAGTGCGGTTTCGCAACATCTGGGTGCGCGAGAACATCAAACCGCTCGTCGGCCTTAATCCCGACCCGCGCCCGAATGCCAGGGCGGACGGGGCGGCCGATCGGTAGATTTTTCACGCGAGGGCGAACGTGGCGGTACATTGCTCCAAATGCGGCGAAGAATTGCTCGGCGCGGTCAACCGCTGCTGGCGGTGTGGGCAAACCTATGCCATATCGCCCAATACTCCGTCTTCGTCGCCTGGGACCAGTGACGAGCAATCGCTCGCGGCTGTGGTCGTGGAAAACCCAGGAACCGACCTCACGTATAAGGCGGCTCGGCGTCAAACCACCGCGGAATTAATCGATGCCCGCAAAGCCGGCATGATGGCGATGGGAGGCACCGTCACATCGCTGGTCCTGGGGCTCTTGGCCACGCTACTCGCGCTGGTCTGGCCGCCGGCCGCAATCATCGCCATTATCGGCCTGGGCATGGGCATCTGGGGCCTTTCCTCGCCCCGCCGCAACCTCGCCCTCGTCGGCATGCTCCTCTGCTGCCTCGCCATCGGCATCGGCACCTTCGGCATCGCCCGGCAAGTCTCCATCGCGATTCAAAAAAACCGCGCTGTCCAGATTGATGACCTTCCGCCCTCCGATAACTGACTGCGCCGTGGGTATAATCAGGCATAAACCGCCCGGTCCTCCTATCGACAACTACTATGTCGCAATACCCTCTCACCTTCCGCGTCCGCCAATCGTTTGAATCACCGACCCTGCCAGTCGAGCAAATCGCAAGCACCGTCGCCGCGGAGCTGACACGGCTAAACCTGGGCCAGACCGTGAAACCGGGGCAATCCGTGGCAATCACGGCCGGCAGCCGAGGCGTGGCGAATATCGCCCTAATTATCAAGGCAGCCGTGGCCCATTTTCAGTCTCTAGGGGCCAAGCCATTCATCGTCCCCGCGATGGGCAGCCACGGTGGCGGCACGGCCGAAGGGCAGCAAGGCCTCATCGAAGGCTACGGCGTCACCGAAGCCTATTGCGGCTGTCCCATCCGCGCCAGCATGGAAACCGTCGTCGTCTGCCAGGCCGCCGAAGGTTTCCCGGTCCATTTCGACAAGCACGCCCACGGTGCTGACCACGTTCTCGTTGTCGGCCGCATCAAGCCACATACCGGCTTCGTCGGCGACATCGAATCGGGCCTCATGAAGATGATGCTCATCGGCCTGGGCAAGCACGAAGGGGCAAAAATCTATCACCGGGCGATCATGGACCACAGCTTCGGCCAAATCGTTCGCAGCGTCGCCCGCGAAGTGCTCGCCAAGTGCCGCATCGTCGCCGGCTTGGGTATTGTCGAAAACGCCTACGACAAAACGGCCAAGATCCAGGCCGTCGCCCCACAAGAAATGGAGGATCGCGAAAAAGAACTTCTCGTACTCGCCAAACAATGGATTCCCCGCCTCCCGTTCAAAAGGGCCCACATTCTTCTTCTCGACCAAATCGGCAAGAACATCAGCGGCGCGGGTATGGATACCAATGTCGTCGGCCGCAAGTTCAACGATCACGCCCCGGCTGAGCACGAATGGCCCAAGATCAAACGCATCATCATCCGCGACCTGACCGAAGCCACCCACGGCAACGCCTGCGGCATCGGCATCGGCGAGTTCTGCCGCAGCCGCTGCATCGAAAAGATGGACGCCAAGATCACCCGCATCAACTGCCTCACCGGCAGCCACCCCACCGGCGCGATGCTCCCCCTCGACTATCCCAGCGACCGCGACTGTCTCGACGCCGCCCTCCCGACCATCGGCCTCACCGAACCGCCAGACGTGAAGCTGATGTGGATTCACAACACGCTAGACGTAGCCGAAGTTGAATGCAGCGTCGCCTACCTCAACGAAGCCCGCGAGCGCCACGATCTCGAAATCATCCAAGACCCGCGTCCCTTGCCATTCGACGCCGCAGGCAACTTGCCAGATCATGTGTAGGCCTGTTCTCCACACTAGCCCGACGCGCAAGCGAGGGAAAACGAGCCGGCATCACACGTTTAGCATCCATTCCATGAACTTTTGCACTGGAATCCCTGAAAACGCGGCTCTCAGCTCGTCTTTCATCCTTCATAATTCATCCTTCATCCTTTCCCCAGCGCCTTCTCAATCGCAACCCGCACGCTGTCTTCATCGCCCGGAACAAAGCCAATCCAAAGCCCACGGATGACCCCGCCAGACCCAAGCAACACGGTGCAAGGGAAGCCAAAGTCCTTAAGCTGCGCGCCGCGGGCTAGCGCAATAACGGTATTGCCTTTTGGATCGCGATAGGCTGGAAACTCCGCCCCGTAAACCTTGAGAAGCTCGGCCGTATTTTTTTCCAGCCCCTCTTCGTCGGACGGGTCGTAATTCGACGAGACGGAGAAGAATTGGAAACCCGCGCGGGACCGAAAATGCGCTTCGAGTTCCACAAGGTGCGGAAATTCAACAGCGCAAGCCGAGCACCACGGCCCCCAAAAATTCACGAGCGTCACTTTATCGGCCAAATCGGCTTCGGAGACGGGGCGCGAATCGCCGGTTAAGGGCTGAAGCTGGAACGTAGTGATTTTTTGGCCAACAGCCGCATGCCGTTCACCTCGCGGCTCTTCTGGCGGAGGCATGTAACTGCGCACGACAATAACCACCACCGAGCCGACGAGAAGCAGAATCCACGGCCAAACAGGCCACCCTGACCGCTCCGGCGGCAAATATTGCCTCTCCGCCTCACTCGACTCACGAAATCCGGATTGCGACATATGTAGAATCGTAGCCGAATTCGTAAGAATTCGGGCACTTGCCTCAAAATTGTTTAGATCATTCTTTGCCTGCCGGTTTGAAATCCGAAGCACGAAATCCGAAACAAGCAAAAAAACTCCAAAGTCTAATGTTTGAAACGGGCAAGCTTCGTTTCTGCAATTAGATCATTGTTATTTCGAATTTGTTTCGTGCTTCGTGCTTCGGATTTCGTGCTTTCTCCCCAACTCCTCCATCGTTGCACAACGCCCGCCATTGGCAATAATCCAACCACTGCAAATCGTCAAATCAGCAAAAATAGAACGCCCCCAAACATGACCAAAGCCCGCGCCGTCATCGCCGACTTCCAACACGGCTCCCTCGAAGTCGAACAAGAAATCCTCAAAGACCTTGCCACCGTCGAGGCCCTCGACGTCCATAACGAATCCGAACTCTGGGGCAGCATCGAAAATGCCGACTGCATCATGGTCTATCACACCCTCAAGGTGACCAAGGCCACGATCGAGCGGCTGACGAACTGCAAGCTAATCGTCCGCTGCGGCGTGGGATACGACAACGTCGATTTCGCCTTTGCCCGCACGCGGGGAATTCCCGTCGCCAACGTGCCCGACTACGGCACCGAAGAAGTCGCCGATTCGGCAATCGGCCTCATGCTCGCCCTCACTCGCGGCATCAACTTCCACAATAATTTTCTCCGCCCCGCCGACGCCGACTGGCGTTATCACCACGTCGCCCCGCTCTATCGCCTCCGCGGCCGCACCTTCGCGATCCTTGGCCTCGGACGCATCGGCACCGCCGCCGCCACGCGTGCCAAAGCCCTCGGCATGGATGTCGTTTTCTATGATCCCTTCAAGTCCGACGGCTACGATAAATCCCTCGGCATCCGCCGCGTCGAAACACTAGACGAGCTTCTTTCCCAAGCCTTCGTCCTCAGCGTCCACTGCCCGCTTACGCCCGAAACGCAGCACATCGTCAACGCCGCCTCGCTCAAAAAAATGCCGAAAGGCTCTTACTTGATCAACACCGCCCGCGGCAACATCGTCGATGTCACCGCCATCCCCGATGCCATCGCCAGCGGCCAACTCGCCGGTGCCGGTATCGACGTCCTGCCCCAAGAACCGCCGCCGGCAGACCATCCATTGGTTGTCGCCTGGCGCGATCCCAAGCATCCCGCCCATCAGCGGGTGATTTTGAATGCCCACAACGCCTTCTACAGCGTCGAAGGCCTCCGCGACATGCGCGTCAAAGGCGCCGAAGCCTGCCGCCGCGCCCTCCTCGGCCAACCCATCCGCAACTTGGTCAACTGAAAAGATTCGCACCCCACCAGCCGGGACCAAACTTGGTCCCGGAGGGCAGCCAACCAACTCCACACTCCGAATCCCCCCTTCCGAGAAAATCTTCCAAAATCCGGCCCGCTTTTTCGCGCAGATTGCAATGGTATCTATAGAAGGCCAACTCGGCTGACCAATCCGCGTTCTCCGCGCCTCCGCGTGAGGCAACACCCTCCCTGCGCGCAGACCGACTTAGAACCTGAAACATGGAACTTGAAACATGAAACCCTCCCTAACCACTCACCTCCAGTTCACTAACCACTCACTAACCACTCACTAACCACTCACTAACCACTCACTAACCACTCACTAACTACTCACTAACTACTCAAGGTGAGCGCCACCCATTTTTAATTTTCCTTACACACCAACAACTTACGTCGTTATCTTTGCCGAAATTTTTCAAAAGTGAGCGCCAACCCATGAACCGAATCCTGAATCTCGCCGCTCTCGTTGCCGCCCTTGCCGCAACTTCCCTCCCCGCCCAAGACACCTGGAAAGCCGGCGTCGCCAAAATCAACATCACTCCCGAACAGCCCATGTGGATGGCCGGCTATGCCGCCCGTGAGAAGCCGGCCGAAGGCAAGATGACCGACCTCTGGGCCAAAGCCCTCGCCCTCGAAGACGCCACCGGCACCCGCGCCGTCCTCGTCACGCTCGACCTCGTCGGCATCGACCGCGAACTGTCCGTCTCCATCTGCGACAAACTCCAAAAGCAAACCGGCCTCAAGCGTTCGCAAATCGCCCTCAACTGCTCCCACACCCACAGTGGCCCCGTCGTCGCCAAGAACCTGCGGCCCATGCACGAGTACTCGCTGGAAAAGCCGCAGCAAGAACTGATTCATCGATATGCCGAAAAACTTGAACGCGACATCGTCACCGTCGTCGGCCAAGCCCTCGGCAAGCTCGCTCCCGCCAAGCTCGAATGGGGCAGTGGCAAGACCGACTTCGCCGTCAACCGCCGCGCCAACAAAGAACCCGAAGTCCCCAAGCTCCGCGAAGCCGGCCAACTTAAAGGCCCCAGCGACCACGACCTCCCGGTCCTCGTCGCCAAGGACAATTCCGGCAAGCCGCTTGCCATCGTCTGCGGCTACGCCTGCCATGCCACCGTCCTCTCCGGCTACGACTGGTCCGGCGACTACCCCGGCTACTACCAAATCGAAATCGAAAAAGCCCACCCCGGCGCAATCGCGATGTTCTGGGCCGGCTGCGGTGCCGACCAAAATCCTATCCCCCGCCGTCAGGTCGAACTCGCCGAAAAATACGGCAAGCAACTCGCCGCCGCCGTCGAAGATGTCGTCAAGAAACCGCTGACGACAATCACCGGCCGCCTAACTACCAAATATGAAGAAATCCCGCTCGCCTTTGCCAAGCTCCCCACCCGCGAAGATCTGGTCGCCCAAACCAAAGACACCAACAAGTACCTCGCCATGCGAGCCAAGATGCTGCTCGAAGAAGTCGATGGCGGCAAACCGCTCAGCCAAACCTATCACTATCCCGTCCAACTTTGGCAGCTCGGCAACGACCTCCAATGGTTCTTCCTCGGCGGCGAAGTCGTCGTCGATTTCGCGATTCGCACGAAGGCCGAGCAGCACGGCGCTAAAACCTGGATGGCCGGCTACAGCAACGACGTCATGGCCTACATCCCCTCCCGCCGCGTCCTCACCGAAGGCGGCTACGAAGGCGGCGGCGCCATGGTCTATTACGGCCAACCCACCATCTGGTCCGAACAAGTCGAAAACCAAATCATGGAAGAAATCACCCGCCAGGCCGGCAAATGAATCAGCCTCAAGCCTCGGGTCTCAAGCCTCAACCCTGCCTCTGCCGTAGTGCCTCATAAAAAAGAACCGCCGCAGTGGCCGAGAGATTCAAACTATCAACCGTACCCCTAAGCGGCACACGAATCGGAGTGATGCCAGGGACTTTCCAAGCTCCCGATAACCCATGCGCTTCGCTGCCCAGCGCCAGCGCCGTGGAACCAGAAAAATTCGCGGCCGTATATTCGATCGAGCCATCCACACGGGCCGCAAAGACCTGGACTTTGTGATCGCGCAGCCACTGAAGAGCGGCCTCGCTGGTTACGGCGAATGTCGGAACCGTAAAGATCGCACCCAGGCTGGCACGAATGGCGTTGGGGTTGTAGAGATCCGTGCCCCCATCGGCCACGAGAACCGCCGAGACACCAGCGGCATCGGCCGTACGGAGGATCGCGCCGAGATTACCCGGCTTTTCAGCCCCTTCAACAATAACGATCAGGGCTTTTGCCGGCGGTTTCCAGTCCGCCAGCTCGCGTCGCGGCGGCACCGCGATGGCGACAATCCCTCCCACGCGATTGCCATACGCCACCTTCTCCATCACATGCGAATTGACTTCAATTTGTTCGATCCCGGCCCGGTTGCAAGTGGCCAGAACGTCCTGGTGCGGCTCGTCGTGACAGAGCTCTGGAAAAACGAAGACCTCCACGAACTGGACACCAGCCGCCAGTGCCCGGCCAATCTCCCGCACACCATCAATAATGATCCTCCCTTGGTCATCCCGACCGCCGCGCTCGCGCAAGCGGGCCGCGGCTTTGACTCGCGGATTGTGGGCACTGGAAATTTGCATGATCAGGTCGAAAAAAGCCCCAATTCCCAGCACAACCAAGCCACCGGACCCGCGATCAAAGGCGCATCGATAATATCAAGCACGCCGCCAAGGCCCGGAAGCCAAGTGCTGCTATCTTTCCGTTGCATGTCGCGTTTGAGCAGCGATTCGGCCAGATCGCCAATCATGCCAGCGACGGCCAACGCCGCGCCATAGACGAGTACCGCAGCCAGCGCAGGCTTGATTGCCGTTGTGCCAGCCATCGCCGGCGCGGCAAACCGAAAAAAGGCCCACGACGTGATGCAGGCCACGATCACACCGCCGATCGCCCCCTCCCAAGTCTTCCCCGGGCTGAGCACAGGAGTGAGCTTATTGCGTCCAAAACACTTACCGCACGCGAAGGCCCCCACATCGGCCATTTTCACAACGAGCAACATCGAAAATAGAGCGACCATGCCAACGCCGTTGCCGTGGTGCAGTCGCAACATCACCCAAAAGCTTAAGGAGAGGCCGATATAAACGATCGTGAAGATGGCCAGCGCCACGTTGAGGATCGCCATGCCCGGTTTGTCGTAGCGGGCCATTTCGCCCAGAAAAACAACAGCGGTCAGGATGGCCAAAGCAGGAGCGACGTAGGTCAGCGAGCCCACATCCGCGAGGCTCGGTTTCACTGCCGTGAATATGCCTACCAAAATAGGCCAGCCAACGACCACCAGAATCAGCAGGCTGCCGGCATAGACGATTGCTCCCCGCGGCCGATGATTTTGGGCGCGAAGCAGGCTGAGCACTTCTTCCGTGCCGAGGACGGAGATCACCAGCAAGAGCGGAAACAACCAGGCACCCGGCGTGCTAAAGACTAGTAGCCGGTAGTCGAGCCACATCAGCGTGAGCAACGCGGCGAGAATGACGGCGGCGGAGAGGAGTCGAGCCGAAAGGCCGTCAGTCTTCATGTCGTGTCGGGAGAGGATGAGCCGCTGGTCGGTTTCGTGAACAGGATTCTAACGCAAACTGGCCCCGTTTGTCGTCTTTCGCTCCGCGAAAGAAACGCCCTTTCGCGGAGCGAAAGGCGACTATCGGGCCGACCCTCCCGAGCCACATTGGATATAATCGAAAAAACCTCTTGCTTGGGAAATCCGCAGAACTATGAGTCAGTTTCCAGATGGGTCGAATTCAATCCAAATCAGGCTGAGCGGGCCGACACCGCCTCGGCCGCGCTTTCGGCCAGCCTTTTTGCTCATACTGTTCGGAATAATCATTCCGGTAACGGCGTGGCGAATTCCGGGCGAGATCAGCGGTTGGTATTTGGCGAGCGCCCTGCGGCACAGAGAGCAGAAAGACCCAGCGGAAGCTTACCGACAATTGGAACAAGCTAATTATTGGACCCCCGATCGTCCATTGCTCTTGCTCCAGCGGGCCGAATGGAAGTTGGACGACGCTCAGCAAGAAGAGGCCTTGGCTGATTGCGAAAAAATGCTGGCAGTTACCAAGGGAGATTATCGCTGGCTTGTGGTCCATGCCTCGTTTCTGCAACACGCCGGAAAATTCGCGGAAGCCGTGGAAGACTGGAAGCAGATCGAACAGTTCAGCCTGCGAAGCGGCAATCCCAACCGAGCCATGGCACTGAATGGCATTGCTTACGCGCGGGCGCTCGCAAAGGCCGATCTGGAAGAAGCCCTCAAGAACGTGAACGAAGCTCTCGATCTTGTGCCGGATAATGCCAACATCTTGGACACCAGGGGCTTCATCCACTTCCTGCAAGGAGACAGCGAGGCGGCGATTGAGGACTTGAACAAGGCCTTGGTCGAGATGGATGCGGTCGTCGCGGCGGCCAGCATCAAGGCCGGCAAGCACATCGACCCCCTCATTTTTCGCCGCGTCATTAACACCCTGCCAAAGCGTTTTTTAGAGGTCTGGACACCCGAGGATCCTGACTCAAGACGCTTATCGATTGCGAATGCCGCCGCAGTCGTTCATTATCACCGTTCGCTAGCACTAACGGCTTTAGGTCAAGACCAAGCAGCCGCGAAAGACCGTGCGATGGTGAAGGTACTAATTGGCCGCGATCCCGACGAAACGCTTTTCTAAGGTAAGTTGTTTCCTCAGTGCTTTGGCGCAGTGGCGGATGAACTCGCTCTGCCCCGCGCCGGCCGCCGGGAATGGTGAGAAATCGGCTCTTCCCCTACAATTGCTCCCTTACACGGGTTGTTCGTTCGGAGCTTCGTTTCATGTCCGGTTCTCTCTCCGCCCCCTCTAAAAAGGCGACCTCGCTAAGGCGCGTCGCGATCCTCTTCGCGGGGGGCCCGGCGCCAGCCGCCAACGCCGTAATTTCGACCGCGGCTGCCGCTTTTCAGCGTAACGACATTGAAGTTTTGGGCATTTTGCACGGCTACTCCAGCCTCGCCACGTATTCGCCGGAGCAGCCGCTGACTGAAGACACGCACTACGTACGGCTGCAGTCGAATTTGCTGAAGCGGTCGCGAAGTTCGCAGGGAATCATGATCGGCACGGCCCGAACGAATCCGGGCAAGGACGTGTCGCACCCATCGCATCTGGATGATCCCCAGCTTTCGGCTCCCTTGCGGCGAGTCTATGAGGCGTTGCTCTCCCTGGGGATCGATGCACTCATCAGCATCGGCGGCGACGACACGCTCAAGACGGCCAACAAGTTCAAGATGTTTCAAGATCGCTTACCGGCAGGGACCAAGAGGATTCCCGTCGTGCATCTGCCGAAGACGATCGACAACGACTACATGGGAATCGACTTCACGTTCGGCTACTTCACGGCCGTGGAATTCCTGGCGGGCGAGATTCGCAATTTGCTGTACGACGCGGAAGCCAGCCGGGCCTATTTCCTCACGGAGACGATGGGACGCAGCGCGGGCTGGCTGTCATACGGGGCGGCAATCGCCGGCGAAGCATCGCTCGTCATCAGCGTCGAAGACATTATCGGCAGTTACCGCCTCGAAGAAACCTACACCAACGAGCAAACGGGCCAGCCGGAAACGCGCGGCGTCATGGACGTCGATCGCGTGATCGGCCGCATCGTCAAGACAATGACGGCCCGCGATGCCGAGGGAAAACCGTTCGGCGTGATCGTGCTGGCCGAAGGGATGGCTGAACTGTTGCCGATGAAATACCTCAAGGGGATTCCACGCGACGATCACGGGCACATCTCCATTTCCCATGTGAACCTGGGCCGGATGTTCGCCAAGCTCGTCAGCGACGAGTACAAGCGGCAATCCGGCAAGAGCCGCAAGGTCACGGGCCTGCAGCTCGGCTACGAATCGCGCTGTGCCAAGCCACAGGCCTTCGACGTAATGCTCGGCAGCCAACTGGGCGTCGGCGCATATCGGGCCCTCGTTGAAGAGGGGCTAAACGGCGTCATGGTTTCGGCAACCGGGCAGTTGCAGTTGCACTTCGTCCCGTTTGAGAAGCTCATCGATCAAGAAAATCTCGTCACCGTCGTCCGTTATATCGAGCCAAACAGCGATTTCCATCGCCTCGCCCGGTTTTTGGAAACGTACGTCAACGAGTAACCACCAACCCATCCGCTCCGCAGGCCACACGTGAACGCCAAAACGCTCAAAGAGAAGCTGATTCGCGGCGAGACGGTGTTTGGCACCTTGGTGCAGCACATGGTGGCCCCGGCCATCGTGGATTTCCTGCCAGACAACGCCCTCGACTTCGCCATCGTCACGGCCGAGCACAACGGCCTCGATCTGGCGGAGTTTCTGCCTATTAAATACGCGTTGGCCTCAAAGGGCATCGCCTGCCTGGCTCGCATTCACAGCCGCGACCCTGACGACGTCTCGAAAGCTTGCGACTCATTCGACGGCGTTGTCGTCCCGTACGTTGAAGATGTCGAACACGCCAAACGCCTCGCCGCGGCCGCCGTTTATCGCCCGCTCAAAGGGCAGGCACTCGCTCAAGTGCTCGCTGGCGGTGCTTGGCCCAGCGACAAAACCAAAAAGTACGTCACCGAAGTCAAATGCCGCGACACGCTCTTCGTTCCGATGATCGAATCGGTTCTGGGCGTGGAAAATCTCGACGCGATCTGCTCGATTCCCGGCGTCAGCGCCGTCTTCGTCGGCCCCAACGACCTGACCGTCAACATGGGCATTCCCAACGAATACGACCACCCCGACCTCATCGCCGTGCTCCAGCGCGTCATCGACACGGCCAATCGCTATCACATCGCCGCCGGCTGCTGGTTCGGCAAAGTCGAGCAAATGAAACGAACGATGCGGCAAGGAGCCCGGTTCAACGTCCTCTCCAACGACTCCAGCCTCTTCCGAGACGCCGTCCAATCCGCGTTCTCGCAGGTCCGCAAGCCTTAAGAGCTGGCCGCGAGGGCGTTAACAGCAATCCGCCTACTGCGCGATCAAAAGAAGTACCGAAGGAGAGACTTGAACTCTCATGAGGTTGCCCTCGCTGGATTTTGAACCGAGTTCACGTCTTCCTCAGTTCTTCTTGATTGTACCGGACACTTAGCCGGAAGTCATGGTCGGCCATTGGGTTCAGTCGGATTGAAGCCGATCGATTACAGGCACTTTTTCCAGACGTTTTCCGCACCCGGCGGTGTCGGATTTGTGTCGGACCAATTGCGACCGACAAGGGTCGCCGCGCACGGCGGTCGACCCTGAAAGGCGTCGCTACAAGCGAAGTTCTCTGGGATTGTTGCGGCAGCCCAGCTCCTGCCTTAAATTTAGGTAAAGCTGACGGAACCTTGCACTGACGTTCGGAAGGCACCACCCGGTGTGGCATCTATCGTCAACGTGCCGTCAGCGTTGATGTCGACGACCCCCATTGCATAAAGTTGGCCGTCTTTCGTAGACCAAGCTGAGACCAGATACGTGCCTTCCTCAATACGAATGGTCGACGATGTGGCATCGACATATTCGCGTCTCGATTGATTCCAAGTCGTGAAGTGGACGAATACCGCGAGGCCAAGTTTGTTTACGATTTTGACCCAGTGGTGCGGCAAAAATGTGATGGACATCGAGTTACTCCTGAAAGGTTGGAACAGCGCCGAGGACGGGTCGAAAACGGATCCCGCTCGCGCCGCATGCCCATTCTTCGTGGAGCGTTATATCGCGCTATGAAAACACACAACCCTTAGTGCTAAAAAGACTTAGATCGCGGACAGTCAGTTTTTTCGCTGCTGATTAATCGAAATTCATCATTTGTAGTCAGGAGATTGTTAGGTCTTCATTGAAATTACTTATAGCCGGTCAGCCCTTCATCGTTTGGACAGTTCGTGTAGGGATGACTGAACTCGGGAGGCCGCCAATGGCAACTGCAGTCCTAAGCAAACGTGGCCAGCTAGAGCTAAAACGCGCTCGGAAAGACGAACTGGATCTTTCCCAGGCCCAACTCGCTGTCTTAGTCGGTACGACTCAGTCCACGATTTCTCATTTAGAGAAGGAAAATCGAGATATTCCTGTCTCCATTGAGGTCATCCGAAAGGTCGAGGCAGTTCTGAACCGCGACGGCTTTCGCCGCGAGCAAGAGTTCCACCTACCATGGACGCCGGTTGACCTCATAAGCGACCTTGTGCCTACCGTGCCCTGCCCATCCGGGCCTGAAACCCTGCCAAGCAACCCAGACGTAAGTTGCTTCCAGCCGCTGATCCAAACCGTTTTCTCCGATAGTCCGGCCGAGTCCGTTTACTGCGCTATTCCGCCGCCACTACCCGAACCAGTTCCGCCTGAAAAACGGTCGGGCCGTTCATCAAATATAGAGATTAACCCGATCCGATTCGCAACGACCGTAGCGATTCTCTCAGGACAGGGTTGTTGGGTTGCAGCGGCAAAGCTAGCGGTTGCGGGTCAGTCGGGAATCGATAAATACGCTCTTCAGCTCATCCAACTCGTGGGTGTTTCCCTAATCGTAAGCTACTCCGAGCGTTGGCGTCGATTGCGTGGTCGAAGTTTAGCCACACCCTGGGTCGTGTGGTTTGTAGCAATCTATTGCGCGGTCAATTTCAGAATTGGTGAACCAATCGGCACGGGCATAGCCCAGTGTCTTAATGAGAGCATGCCGTTTTTGGGAGTGCACTCGAACGGGATAGCAACATTCGCCCATTCGGCACTAATGTTGTTCTTCTCCCTTCTTTTGTTTGATCGTACTGCAGACTGGTTTTGCGAGCACTTTCCCGACCATCCCGACACTTGGCAACGATACAAGAGCCGCCAGATTCGCGGCATTGACGACCTTTGCGCCAAAGCACTCGACGCTGTTCGCTGGTGCTGGACCGAGTCGTGCAGAGCCTGCCGAATGGAGCATCCATTTTTTACGGTGTCACCTTCGCTCTGTTTTGGAGAAAGTATGTGCTCGAACTACGACGATTTACCGTCTTGCGGCCTCATCAGTTCTGTCATCTACCGGAGATCGCGAGCGACTTCAAGAACCGCAATCGCCTATTGAGCGGTGACGTTTCTCAACGGGGCGACGCTCTCCATGATCCCATTTCGCTTCAGAGTTCGGACTACGGCATTTCACGAGGCTGGTCACGCGATTGCTGCCTTGGAATTCGGCATTCCGTTTTCTAAAGTATCGATCCTGAAGCGCACAGACTTTGAGAACCGTAGCGGTGAATCGCTTGGCCAACTCACTAGGATTTCCCCAGTCAATAAACCGGATTACTTTGGCAGACTGGAGGAGGCAAAAGCAGAGGCCGTTTTGGCGTTTTGCGGTCCTCTCGCCGAGTGTTTGGCTTACGGAGAATTGAAAGATCCCGACCTGGCTGGGAGTAACTTGGGTGACTTTAAGGACGCTCGCAGCATTCTCCGTTTCGCAACCACGCCGTGCATACCGACGAACCCGGATCCTTTTTCCCCTGCGGACATCGCACGCACTCAGGCTCAGGTTGATGAACTGCTGAACGAATGCGGACGGGTCGCAGAGCAACTCGTAAAGACAAATGAGTCAACGATTCAGCGAATCGCCGAAGCTCTTTTGGACCACTGGGACGTGCCGGCGGATGAGGTTAAGCAGCTCTGGCAGGCGACGAACGGTTCCCCGATTGCGGTTATCCAATCGATTTAGGATGGGCCGTGAGTGTCATGGGATTGCGCTCATTGTCGCTCTGATGAGCGGGGAGCCCCCTATTCCGCTACGAACTTCTCGATCTGACGGGTTCTCGAGAGACTGCAGTCCTAGCGGCGCGAGACGGTGTCTGACCGCAAAGGTGCGGCGGAAAGTATGGGCCGCTCCCGCCGCCGGCATTTGAAGCGGTTCGCCGCGTCGGTCACCTCGACCTGAGGGGCGTAGTGGGCTCATGAAGTCATCGTCGGATAAAACCCTTTATCCTGTTACAGCGGGATCGGCTGCTGAGATGATTTCGAGCACTTCTTCCTGCGACTGTGCCCGGCTGAGCCGCTCGCGGACGAATTCGCTTCGGGCGACGTGTGCGAGTTGCTCCAGCAGAAAGACTTGCACATTCGGGCGGTCGGCGGGCGTGACAACCAAAAAGATCAAACGAACAGGCTCAGCAGCCTTTTCCTCGAACAGAATGCCTTCGGCTGATCGTCCGAAGACAATAAGCGGCCGTGCGAGACCAGGGCAGCGTGCATGAGGAATGGCGACTCCGTGGCCCATGTCAGTGGGTACTTGTCGCTCGCGGGCCAGGGCCAATGCAGCCACATCCGCGCCGAGCGGTAGGCTTTGTGCTGGGATGAGGGCGGCCAGAGCACGGATGGCCTCATCAGGCGTCTGAGCCGGGAGGTCGAGCAGAACGCCACCAGCCGTGAGGGCTTCCTTCAAGAACAGCCTCGGCAATCGCGGGAATTCGTCCTCGATCCGGCCGACGACTTCTTCCAAAATGTCTTCCAGCGTAATCAATCCCACGGGACGGCGCCCATCGACAACAACCGCCATGTTAGCGCCGTCCTTTTGCAGTTGCTGCATGATTGCTTCAAGATTGTCATTGGGGCGAATCGTCTTCACCGGCCGCACAAGTTTGGCCCAATCTTGATCCCCCGGCGATTGAACGATCAAATCCTTGAAGAGCAAGTAGCCGATCGGAACACCCGTGCCGGGATCGAGCACGGGCCAGCGGGAAAACCGGTGTTCGGCAAGGAGCCGCACCACCTCTTCACGACGCGCCGATCGGGAAATGGATTGGATTCGCGACCACGGGATCATCGCGTCTTTAACGGTTTGATGCCCCAAGTCGAAGATATTTTCCAGCATAAGCAGACGATTAAGAGAGAATCCGCTCGTGGTTTGGGCGGTCGAGACGAGCATCCGCAACTCCTGCTCCGTATGGACAACATCGGGGTGTCCGATTTCCAGGCCGATCAGCTTGAGAATCAGGTTTGAAGCACCGTTTAGAACGATCATCGGCAGATAGAACAGGCGGTAGGCCCACAGCATTGGATACGCGATGGCCAAGGTGCTGTGCTCCGCCCTGCGAATTGCCAAGCTTTTGGGCGCAAGTTCGCCCAACAGAATGTGCAGGAATGTGATAAGGAGGAATGCGGCCGCGGCGGAAGCGGAGTGGCTTACTCCGGGCGACCACCAACCGGGGCGACCAATTGCGGCTTGGATAACGCCCGCGAATGCTGGCTCTCCGATCCATCCAAGGCCTAAGCTGGCCACAGTGATTCCCAATTGCGTAGCAGCCAGATAGCTATCCAAGTGCAGCACCATTTCGCGGGCCACCATAGCTCGCCGATTGCGTTGGCGGGCCAACTCCTCGATGCGTGTTGCCCGGACCTTGACCAAGGCAAATTCTGCAAGCACGAAGAAGCCGTTCATCAGAACGAAGAGCATCGCGACAATTAAATAAACGGGCGTCATCCAATCCATAAGGGATCTCCGCTCACAACGAGCGATTGGCGGTCGCAGCGTGCGAAACCGCTGCTAGGAAAATAGCAGCTGCGGCGTGTAGTGATTCGAATTGATTACAATGTCGTCTTTAGCCTAACGCTTTGCCCCGTCGCCAGTAATCGGTGCTAAACAGATCCGATGATGCTCTGTGCAGCTGGGCAGACATCAATGAAACGGTAGGGACGCCGCCCCAGAGAATTAGGTCGGTGCCTCCAGCTCATCCGGGAGTGCAACACCCTTAATCGTGCCTTCGCAAACCAGCCGCTGATCGACAAACTCTTGAAAGCGGAAAACCATCATCGCACCGCGCCGGACTCGCAGCAGTTCCACGACGATGGTTAACCGATCGCCCACGAACACCGGTTCACGAAAGCGAATTTCGTCCATACCGGCAAAGCCGATCATCTTCGTTCCAGCTAGATCATGTCGCCCGGCGAAATATGTGCTGCACTGTGCGGCTGCTTCACACATGACAACTCCGGGAAGAATTGGTCGTCCCGGCATGTGACCACGGACCCAGAATTCAGTTGCTTGGCAGTCCTTGTATCCAACGCAGATTCCGCGTTGCGGATCATGGAACACAATGGCGGTGATCTGCTCCATCTCAAAACGCTGCGGATTGTACCGCCGTATTTCGGCTAAGTCCGCCACAACGTTTGAAAGATCGAATTCCGAAAAGTCGAGAATCAACTGACGAGGACCCACCGTCGGTTCCTTCCTGGTACTTGAGGAAACACCCAATACTGCATCGTGGGTGTCCGATTTTAAACGAAACATGGTACAAGTTGACGGCCAAAGCTGAGTCAGCGACAGCACTCACCTGTGCTCAAGAGGCGTCCCGTTCTGCAAGCCAAATTTTTGTAACCGCGCGTAAAAGGTCGATCGCGGCAGGCCAACGAGCTTCGCTGCCAGTGTCTGATTCCCTTGGCTACGTCGTAGCGCTTCCTTGAGTAGCTGTACTTCAACTTCTTCAACAAGGAATCCTTTCGACTGCTGCGCGGTGAACGAATCGAGATATCGCGACACGAGTCCTTGGATGAGTGCTTGCAGCTTATGCTCGCCCGCGTCGGCCTGCACCGATGCTTGAATCACTTGTTTCACATCCGATGCCTCGATCGCTCGGCCCTGACAAACGATCACCAGCCGCTGCAAGCAGTTTTCCAACTCGCGCACGTTGCCTGGCCAATGATAGGTCGCCAGCAATTCCTTTGCTTCCTGTGAAATGCCCGGTGAACCCTTTCCGAGTTCCGTCGCGAATCGCTCCAGAAAATAATCGACTAGCAAAGTCACATCGTTCCAGCGTTCTCTGAGCGGCGGCAATGTCAGGCTGACGACTGATAGTCGATGGAACAAATCTTCGCGGAACCGGCCCTCAGCGATCGCCACCTCTAGATCGCGATTCGTCGCAGCAAGAATCCGCACGTCGGCTTTTGTCGTGGCATCGCTTCCCAGCGGCTCGAATTCGCGGTGCTGCACGACGCGTAGCAGCTTCGCTTGGGTATGGAGCGGCATTTCGCCTATTTCATCGAGAAATATGGTGCCGCCACGTGCCTGCTCAAACCTTCCAATTCGCCGCGCAACCGCGCCGGTAAAAGCCCCTCGCTCGTGTCCAAAGAACTCGCTTTCCAAGAGCGCCTCGGGCAGCGCCGCGCAATTCACAACAACTAGCGGCGATTGAGCCCGCCTGCTGTATTGGTAAATGGCGCGAGCTACCAGCTCTTTTCCAGTGCCGGATTCTCCACGAATGAGAACCGTTGCTTCGGTCGGCGCAACGCGGCCAATCAATTTGAAAATCTCCTGCATCGCAGGGGACTGACCGAGGATCGCATCGGATTGTGGCGTGGGCGATGTCTCTCCCAATGCCACCTGGAAATTCATGGATCGGCCCGCCGCCACTGCCCGCTCCACCAAATCGAGCATCACTTCCGGTTCGAGCGGCTTTAGCTGATAGTCGAATGCCCCGCGCTTCGTGGCCTCGATCGCCGTATCCATCGTGCCGTAACCGGTGATGATGATGACTGGCACGCGCGGATGGTGCTGCTTAATTACTTCTAGCGCATCTAGGCCGCTCATTCCTGGAGTGTGAACGTCCATCACCACCACATCCGGCTGCTTGGCGGTGACCAGAGCGGATGCCTCGTCGGCCCTGCCCGTTGTGACAACTTGATATCCGTGCTTAACGAACAGTGATTCGAACGCGGCCAAGACATTCCGTTCGTCGTCCACGATGAGGATGGTACTCATACTTCATTTGCCTCCTCCGGGAGCGGCAGATAAACAACGAACACGGCGCCGTTTTCCGTCGCCGGTTCCAATTCCACGTGGCCACCATGCCGTAGCACAATGCTCGACACAATTGCCAAGCCCAAGCCGGTTCCCTCGTATTTCGTCGTAAAAAACGGTTCGAACACTTTTGCATGCAGGTCGCCCGAAATCCCCGGCCCGTTATCGCTGATGCGCAAAACTGCCTGCGTTCTCCCGTCGGGATCAGTTTGCTTAGCAGTGGAGATAGCGATTTGCCCGCTAGGCGGGAGCGACTCCGCAGCGTTCCGCAGCAGGTTCACAATGACTTGTTTCATCTGCTCCTGGTCCACGAACAATTCCGGCAAGTCGGTTGCAAAATGCTGGCTCAGCGTGATCGATTTTTCGCGGAGTAAGGGTTCAACGAGAGCGGCACTATTCGCAATCAACCCATCCGTTGCCGCCCATGTCAGCCGGGTTTCCGACGGACGTGAAAACTCCAAAAACTGCCGGACAATGGCCTCTAGTCGCCGCACCTCTTGAGACACGCAGTCCAGAGTCTGAGCCACTTCGGTCCCTTCGGTGACGGTATCACGAGCCGTGAACAGCCACATCTTCATCGCGGTTAGTGGATTGCGAATCTCGTGTGCCAGGCTCGCCGCCAACCTCCCAACCGAGGCTAGTTTTTGGGCATCGGTCAAGGCTTGCCTTTGGGTTTTGAGCGTACTTTGAAAATCTTCCACGTTCGTTAAGAGCATCCGCAAATAGTTGGCCACGCTTTCCACCTCGTCGCGCAGCTCGGGCGTGGCCTGCTCGCGGCTAGGAACATAGTGTCTCAAATCTGTTGCCATCTGCCTGAGCGGTTGTAACACGCCACGATATAGGGTCATCATCAGCAGGCCAGTGACAGCCAGTTGGCCAATGATCGCAACTATCAGACCTGTTGAGATCCAATCCACGGTCACCACGGCGCGCCGGCTCTCTTCTCGCATCAGTCTCTGATTGGTTTCCGTCAAAGCATCGCACCGCAAATACGCCTCGCGATACAGTTCACCCGCCTCGCCGAACATTAGGGACTTAGCTTCGTCGATTCTATCGGCGCGGATTAGCTCGATCACCTTCTGCCGCGTCGCATCAAATTGATTGGCGATGCTGGTGAGTTCGGCAAGCAATGCTCGTTCTTCTTCGGTGAACGCGACCTCCTCTGCGACCTTCAGCCATTTACGAAATTCGGCTGTTTTTTGGCGAAACTCGTCCAGCCAATGTTCGTCCTTATTGCTCACGATGAAGCTGGTGATGTAACCACGCTGCTCCAGCAAGGCGTTTTCCAGCTCTCCCGCGGCCACCACGCTTGGCAAATTGTCGTCGAGTGTGCGAGCAAGTGTCGCGGCGGTTCGCCGTAGCCCTGCAATCGCGGCGATACTGACAATCATGGCCAGCGTCAACGTCACCGCAATGCAGACATAAATTCGCGAAGCCAGTGTTCGCCACATGAATCACCTTCGTGAGCCGAAGCCTGGAACGATGTCCAAACCTCGGCACAAGTGCTCGCTTCTCGACATCAGAAAATCAACCACAGATCGAAACTTCCGCATTTCCTCGCCACCGCGATCACCAAAACAACGGTGGCTTGCACGGCATGCTTCTTGCCTTGCCTTCTGGCCACTCCGCTGTAGCCGAATGATGCCAGAGGACTTTTTAACCGCGCGAACGAAGCTTGTCGCTGCCACGGCAATGGTTGTGCCTCCGTTTGTATGGCACGGTGCAAAATCCGGCAAATGCTATCACAACGTTCAGCGACTCACCGCGCAGCACGGTGGATCGTACAGCTACGATTGGACTCTTTCGGAAGTTGGTCCCACCGTTTTATCCAGTCCGGCAAGGCCTCCGTTATACAGCCGCTGGGTGAATCACGTCGTATGGCGCGATCGGCAAGGTCAGACGTGGGAAGCGACGCCGAGTTGGAATCCGCTGGAAGGGACAACGGCATGTAACCCACGCGGTTGATTGCGGATTCCGACGCCTGCTTTGAAGTAACCTCGAACGATATTTGTTGTCCGAGTCCTGCGATTTACGTTGCAATCAGGCCCGAGGGAGAATGGACAGCGGATTGCCTCTGCCAGGCGGAACGAGCCCCCGTCGAATCGCAATGCAATTGGCTCGACCGGGCAATCTATTCGCTTCGCCAGGCCGGGTTCATGCCAACCGATTGGCAACTCAAGTGAGTCGGCGACAAACTCCGCCATATTCCGATTACGGCTATTGCGTAGCTACACATGCCTTGACTTCAAAACGGCATGCGCTCAATTCTCGGCGCTCGCGCCGAAATGTCGGCAGCTCTCGGCCAACTCGCTTCGCCGATTCACAGGGATTCACATCGATTCATCCTGCCGAAGTGTGAACACCAAGGCGGCATAGCGTTTGCCTTGATGCCCTTCGTCGCACACGGGTTCTTTTCTTACAACGTCGCGGCGCTTGGCCACTCTAGCTACGTGCTGTGATCGTTTCGCATCCCGTTTCATTCGTTCAATGCATGGCAGTTCCGTCTCAGGTCTCGAGCGACCTGAGAGCAGGCAACATCGATCGGGGTGAGCTGAACAGAGGTGAGGCTTGCCACAACCGCTAGATGATGCCGCCGAATCTGGTCGTACCAGTCTTCGGCTGGCCCCGCGACGTTAGTTCCGCTCGCGGGGCTTTTTTTATGCTTACAAATACGGTTGAGCTGGCCCTGGGGCACCACCAAGCCGGCCGTTTAGCCGAAGCCTCGCAGATATACAGGCAGGTTCTGGCGGTTGACCAAGGTAACGTCGATGCCTGGTACCTACTAGCCGTGAATGCCCGACAGGTCGGCAACTATGAGCTTGCCGTTACATGCGCCGTTCGTGCATTGGAACTCAGGCCGGAATGGTCGGAGGCGCATTTCGTTCTGGGTAAAGCACTGCAGGGGCTAGAGAGGTTAGACGAGGCAATCGCCCACTATCGAGAGACTCTCAGGCTCGACCCGAACCACGCTTCGGCCTACTTTCAACTCGGCAATGCGTTTCGGACCCGTGAAAAAGTCGATGAAGCGATCGTCAATTATCGCCGCGCACTCGAACTCAAGCCGAATGATGCAGACGCGCACAATCGTCTCGGACATGCCCTACGGCGCCAAGGCAAGTTGGACCAAGCTGTGGCGTGCTTTGCACGAGCGGGCGAACTGAAACCCGAAAGTGCAGAAGCCTTTGCCAATCTCGGGAATACGCTTCGCGAGCAGGGCAAATTAGACGAAGCCGCTACTGCGTACGCTCACGCGCTAGAGTTGAACCCTGATTTGCAACCTGCACATGCTGGTCTGGGTGCTGTTTTTCAAGAAGGTGGAAATCACGATGCGGCGATGGCTTGTTTTCAGCGGGCGCTCGCGCTCAAGCCGGACGACGTAATTGCACTCTGCAGTTTAGGCAATGCGCTTAAGGAGAACGCGCGAACCAACGAAGCCATCGCTTGCTTTCGTCGAGCCCTGGAACTGCACCCCGATTTCGCTTGTGCTTACAGCAATTTGCTTTACACGACATATTTTTGTCCCGATTATGATGCCGCGACGATTTACGAAGAGCACCGTCGCTGGAATGAACATCATTCGAAGCCACTTGCTAAACTCATCCGACCCCACACTAACGAGCCATCGCCTAGCCGACGTTTACGAATCGGCTATGTCTCGCCTGATTTTCGAAATCATTGCCAAGCGTTTTTTATTGTCCCTCTATTCAGATTACACGACCACGAACACTTCGAGATTTTGTGTTATTCGTCTGTCCTCACTCCAGACGACGTGACGGCAAAGTTGCAATCCTTTGCCGACGGCTGGCGCGACATCGTAGCGCTGTCTGACGATCAGGCTGCTGAGTTAATCCGTCAGGACAGAATAGACATCCTGGTGGATTTGAGCATGCATATGGGCCAGAATCGCAACTCGATCTTCGCCCGCAAGGCGGCGCCTGTTCAGGTTTGCTGGTTTGCATATCCTGGCACCACTGGCCTAACAACGATGGATTATCGGCTCACCGATCCGTATCTGGACCCGCCTGGTCTCTTTGACCGTTTTTGCTCTGAACGATCCGTGAGACTCCCCGACACGTTTTGGTGCTATGATCCACTTACCAATGAACCCGCCGTTAACTCACTGCCGGCATTAGACCGTGGCTATGTCACGTTTGGCTGCCTTAACAACTTCTGCAAAGTCAATACTGAGGTGGTTAGGCTTTGGGCTCGCATTCTTCAAGCGGTTCATGGATCGAGGCTCATGTTGCGGGCGGCGGAAGGCTACCAACGTCAGCAGGTGCTGGGCGCTCTGGAACAGGCCGGTGTTGCCACAAATCGAATTACGTTCGTTGCCAATCGACCTCGTCACGAGTATCTACAGCTCTACCACGAAATCGATATCGGCCTAGACACGTTCCCATACAACGGCCACACGACCAGCTTGGATTCATTCTGGATGGGCGTTCCGGTGGTTACGATCGTCGGCCAAACAGCGGTCGGACGCGGTGGATTGTCTCAACTTAGTAATCTTGGCTTGCGCGAAATAATTGCCGAAACTCCCGAGCAGTTTATTGGGATTGCAGCAGATCTGGCTAGTAACCTGACGCGATTGCGTGAGTTGCGGGGCACACTACGCAACCGGATGCAGTGCTCTCCGTTAATGGATGCCCCTCAGTTCGCCCGGGACATTGAATCTGCCTATCGGGAGATGTGGCGCGGGTGGTGTGCGGCGGTAAAGCCGTCGAAAACTTAATAGGCAGGCCGTTCGTAATCCGCCAAAGCTTACTAATCGTGCAGGAAAGCTCTCTGGCAACTCTTTTGCGTTGCGGCGGGGCCCGCCTACTTGCCGCCCCAGCCTGCATCCGGATTTGCTGGCTCTGATAACGCTTCTACAGAGCCCCGAACTGCTGCTCTCCGGTTGGTGGCTCAGCACCCCAGCCGGTCCTGAAAAGCAATATTGTCATGCAAGCTGAGCCCAAGATCTTCCGGCAAAAGTTGAAAGATTGCATCAGTCGCGTCCTGGCATTAGAAGTGACAAACAGCAATATCGCGCATTGTCACCACGGCCGGCAGCAGCCCGCAATCCTATGTGGCCGGAGGGAGCGCTCATGGCGGAGAATCCCACGCACCCAATCCCGGCGGAGTTAAAGCAAGGCCGCTGGTTCCAGTTCAGTGTCCGAACGCTTGTTGTAGCGATGGTGCTTGTGGGCGTAGGGTTGGGAATCGTCGCAAACCGCGCTCGAAGGCAGCGCGAAGCGGTTAGCGCCATTTCTCGGGTCGGTGGTACCGTTTACTACGACTACCAAAAAGCGAATGAGAAACGACCGAACGCTTTCGATCCACGAAAACTACCGCCTGGCCCAGAATGGCTGCGCCGCATAATTGGTCCTGAATTCTTTCAAGATGTAGTGATGGTGAACTTGAAGGGGAAGCTGGTTAACGACGAACTGTTCATAGAGCTAAGAAAGCTACGCAACCTAGAGAATCTGAACCTGAGTGACACGACGATTACCGATTCGCAGATGGCCCATCTTGCGCATTTCCATAATCTCCAATACGTAGCCTTGTGGAACACAGATATTAGTGACGAAGGACTGGCGCATCTCGCACACCTTCACAAAATGTACGCTCTTATACTCGATGGCACGAAAGTCACCGACGAAGGGCTAAAACACCTGGAGGAACTCACCAACTTGGAAGAATGGCTTGGCCTTTGCGACACAGAGGTGACCGACGCGGGACTGCAGCACTTCAAACGCATGAGGAAACTCCACATCCTCAACGTACGCCGGACCAAGGTCACGGAAGATGGCGTAAAGGAGTTGCGTCGAGCGCTGCCGAAAGTGGAAATCTCAATCGGGCCATAGTTCGACGAGGAGAGAAAGCAGCCCCGCACAACGTGAGTCGGACCGAGTGGCCCTGGGCGGGAAACCGCCCAGGGCCACTCGGTCAATTGATCGACGCGGTGGAGATTGAGATAAAGTCCAGGTATAAGGAGACAAATCGAATGACAATTCTTGGCATATGTCTTGTCGCGCTTGTGATCGTCATAGGCGTTGTCGCCGTAGGGCTCGGTCTGCTGGGGGAAACAAAGCGAATGGCGGACAGTGAGGTGCGGTTTCCACCCATTTCGGATGATGAGTTCATGGCACTGTGTCCGCCGGGAACCAGTCGCGAGGTTGCCTTGAAAGTTCGGAGGATCATGGCGGATCAATTGGGTGTCGAATACGAACGGATCTATCCCTGCTCCCGGATCGTTGCCGATCTCGGCTGCGAATGAGCACAGAATATTGCGGCCTGTGGCCGTGGTTCGCGCTGCTAACCAGCTAGCCCGGCCGGAACCTGCCAATGGTGAAGGCACCCATGAGCTTCGACTCGTCTGCGGATGACTCTGGATTTCCTAAGTCTTCTTGGGTCCGCGATGCGCTTGATATCACGGAAACGACCGATGAACTTCGCATTGCATGGGACAATCGCCAAATTCCTAAAGAGCGATTCGCCTTTTGGTTTTTGATCCTCTTATGGCTCGTTTTCGCCCCAATCACAATTTTGGGTACACCCTCGCTCTTCGTCGGCAAATGGGGCTGGCCAGGCGCGATCTGGTTGGTCTTCGGCTGGTTGGTGACGCTGTTGATTCCTTACATGCTCGCCGGACGATGGCGGCGCGAGTGGATCGTGTTGTCGCCAACTTCGCTCACTCTGGGGTCGGCCGGAATGCTCGCACCCCGACCGCACACCTATTCACTTGACTCAATTAACGAGATTGCGCTCGGCTGGTATGAGTATGGAGGTGAGCGCGAATCGATGCCCAGCTTGAATATTGTTCGCCGATTGTCTTTCGGATTTCTGCAGCGCACGATGTTCGGCTACTGGCTTTCTCCAAGCCTAAAGCAACAAGTATTTAACAAAGTTGCGGCTTTCATTGCCGAGAAGCGGCTCCCCCTTGAGGTAGCTGTTTACGGAAATCTGCGTAAGAAGTAATCCGGCAGGCAGACGCCATTGCTGCGTTGGTCGAATTTTTGTGTACTCGCAATGGTGCTCGGATCGTTGAGGCCTGAATTTGGCGCGAACCACAGCGAGTTTACGCCCCACTTATAGATCCTGTAGGCTGGATTCGCGAGAGTAACGATGAAGTCAGTCTGCGTGTTCTGTGGCTCCAATTTTGGTGATAAGCCGATCTATCGAGAGATGGCTGCAATCATGGGTCGCAAGCTCGCCACGCTCGGCCTGAAACTTGTGTACGGTGGCGGCAACGTCGGGTTGATGGGTGTGGTGGCGGATGCCGCGCTGCAAGCTGGCGGCGAAGTGATCGGGGTTATCCCGCAGTCGTTAGTGGATTGGGAAGTCGCCCATCGTGGCCTTACCGAACTTATCGTCGTCCAGTCGATGCACGAACGGAAGGCACGCATGGCGGACGCTTCCGACGCCTTCGTCGCGCTGCCGGGCGGATACGGGACGTTTGAGGAATTTTGCGAGGTACTAACGTGGTCGCAGTTAGGCCTCCACGCTAAGCCCTGCGGTGTGCTGAACATCGGTGGCTTCTATGATTCCCTGCTGGCGTTGTTTGACCGGGCTGTTCAAGATCGCTTCCTGCAACCTGGACATCGGGACTTGGTTCTCGCCGATACGGACGTCGACGTACTGCTTGAACGGTTAGCCGCCTACAAGCCAGTCAAAGTCAACAAACTGATTGACCGGGCTACAAGCTGAGCGGTTCACCACAACCTTGCTTGTTGAGGGCGGTTCACGACTGACAGTGGAACGAGAATCTCACCTCGATGGTGCCCCTCCATCCGTGCCAGCTCAATCAGTCAATCGAGATTGATTTCGATAAGGGTGCTGGAAATACGTCGAAAGGCGACTCGAATGAACGCATAAAAACAAAAAGTGACCGTCGGCTTTTAAAAGCGGACGGTCACTGGAAATGGAATGGTTTACTTCGGAGGTCAGGCTTTTCTAAAAGCCGCTCTTCGACTCTTTTTTGCCCCCGGTGAGCCCTTCGTCCGTGATGTAAAATGGCGGGGAAAAGGCAGCTCGAACGAACGGCTGATCAACCGAAACCCACTTACCGACACTCGAGTAATAATAGGCGATCGCGTAACCACGAGATGGGCTGATTTTGCTCGGCTCATCTGGAATGAAGACATAATTGGGGGTATGAGCTGGGCCACCTGTCACTTCATAGATCCAGCCAGCGTAGCTAGTGGACCATGTGGTGGCACGGATCTTGCCATCCCTCCAATGCCGGAGAGGGAGAATCAGCATTTCGGTGTCCTGCGTGATTGGGTCGAGGAACCGAAGGAATGCTTTGGCATCGTCGGTTCCGGCTTCCACCAAAATTAGCCCGGTCAGTCCCGAGTAGGCGAAATCTCCTCTCGGAACCGCTATACTGGTATACGGCGGATATTTCGATCCGCTGACGGCCTTTGCTGCTGGGACTGAACCGGCAGTGACTTCGGCATCGTCATTTCCAGACGCCTCAAAAGCAAATACGACGAGCACTGAGAAAACGACGGACTTCATTGAACGAATCCTCACTTAGTTTGTGACCGACGCGTCGCGATGTGCGACGAAGGTAAGGATAGCGCTATTGGATTCACTGCCGGGCAGTGCAAAGCCGTAAGTCTTTATGGAGAAAGGGATTGCGAGAAATAAAACAGCTAAAATCTAATTAAAAAAAACCCCCGCTCTTTGGTGCACGTGACTATGCCGAAAATCGCAACATTTTCCCTGTCGGAAGTGGTCGCCCGTGATCTTCGAAATCACTTCGAAACCAATGATAAGGGAATGATAACGTGCTGGGCGGCGAAGCTTGGAATGGACTACGGACGGCTTCTCAAGATTTGTTCTGGTGACGAATGCGGCATAGGGAATTTCAACGATCTAATTGGCAAGCTCCGTGAGCACAACCTTCATTCGCTCGCTGCTTCGGTCGAAAATGAACTCGACTGCGCTCGCGAATTTCATCGCAATCGGACAAAGAATACGCCAGAGGTAGCAAATTGTGGCGTCGGTCACATTCAGTTCATCGACACATGTCTTGGGCTCAACGAAGCTGATATTTTCGCCACTCCCGGCGCGATCGCGATCGGTTCTTTTCCGGTTACGAGCCGTCCCGAAACATCGAATAGCGAATGCTCAGTAGCTGAAATCCAGTTCGCCGACGAACATTCTTCTCGCCGTGTGCTAACACACTTTCCTGGATGGCCTGATGTCGTCGACACGAAGGCAAGCCCGCTCCCTAACACGGTTCAGCCTCAAAGCGGCGGACCAGTCGCTGACTGTTCGATCATTTTGGCCCTGATAGACGACGGACACGCAGAAGCCATTCCGCTTCCTGAGTCGGTGCAGGTGGTTTCGACCGTCCCGACTGCCAGTGAAGACACCGTGGATTCTCAAGAGAACCTGTCGGCTACGAAGAATTATTCCTCGGCTGGCCGTCCATTGTTGAATAACCGGCCAGACATTGTGCCGATCTTCTCACCGCTGCCGATTGCAATTGCATTCATTGCGGCCTCGATCAATGGATCGATTTCATTGAACTATGGTGACGGCAAAATATCATGGGCTCCAGGGCAAGAAGCATTCTTACTCCAGGTCGTTCAATTCACGTCAACTTCTCTGGCGGCACTGGTGTCACTTCGTGTCCTGATCAGCGTCGAGTCTCGAATAAGGTGGATTTGTATCCTTGGACTTTACCTCTACGCAGCCTTTGCAACCGGACTACATTGCGGGTTGCTATTTAAGAATGTGCCGCTTGCGATATTTCCCGCTCTGAAAAGTGTCGCAAACGCAAACGCGACATTTTGGCATACGCTATTTTTCGTCTTCTTAGGTCATACCGCATGCCGTTTGGCAGCAATAATCCATAGCGACAACGCAGATTCGCAGAGACTGCGATCGATACCACACCCTTATCTAAGATACATGGTCCTTCAACTTACGACCATGTGGAAGAATAGGCAGCATCTACTCGAAGTGGTTCGAGCTCGCTTTTTTTTCTGGCCAAATCAATGGAAGTATTTTTCGAGGAACTGTCAGAAGGTTGTAAACAAACTGCTTCGGGTTCTTGATGTTAAAGCGGAGCATTGCGCCATTCTCTATGACAGCGGGTAATACCTAGGGCCCCTTGATCGTCAATCGATGCAAACGCTTTGAAGCCGATCTTCTATTGGGAAGCGTACCCGGTAATCAAGCCTGACCAGCTGGGACCACGCCGCGCAATAAACTGTCCTGTTGAGTTCAGCTTCATGACACGCGCGTGATTACAAACCGACGGATTCGACGATGAAACAAGCCGAAAGGCGGGATCGTTCAGCGACCTCCCCCGTCGCGGCAAGGTTCTCGCGGATAACTACGAAGTAATCCGCGGTAACTATTTTGACGATTCATGCCATCGAAGGGTACATAGGGATGCAATCTGTCATCTATTTCCCCGGCTTTGAGCCGCAACGACGTGATTGGCTTAAGTTTGCATTGCTGTATTTAGATGACCTAAAACCGATAATCCCGCAATCTGCTGAAGGTGAACTTTCGGAGGAGTTTCGCGAGATCATGACGGAGACTGATTTGGTGCATCCTGTCCGGCCAGAAGAAGATTCCAGTCGCCAACTAGTTCAACGTGCTTCTCATGATGCAATTGACCAAGTTGAAAGAATCTTGCGACATCCGGATCGGTATTCGCACCTATTCGGCAGCTGGAACCCCAAAGAGCACTGGCGCAACGCGAAGCTTCAGTACCATGAGCTATGGAACCAGAAAATGTTGGATATCTGGGCAGATTTCTGTCTTCAGAACCAATTCGGCCAAATCAGTCCTAACGGCATCAAAATCCCGCGCAGTTTGGCTAGCATCTACATGACAATCTTGGCCAATTGCATCGGTGATTCGCAAGGAATTGCGCCAATCAGCGATGAACGAAAGATGGTCAACTACTCGTTTTTTGCTCGTCAACCTAGCCCAAACAACCTTAGCGCGGATATCAAGGTGTTGGAAACGTCGTTTCCCATCGTCCTTCCGCAGAATCTTGAGGATGTTGAACTGCGAGCGGTTGTAGATTTGCGAAAGTCGACGGGATTCTCGAAGAAACGTCGGGCTTTCCAAAGCGCCGTTCAGCGTGTGGCTGAATCGATCGAACGTGGCGACGACAATACCCACCTACGAGATGAATTGGGCACGTCGTTTAAAGACTTTTCCGATGATATCGCGAGGCTTGGGACAGGGCTGGTCAGCATCGCTTTTGGCATGTGGCTTGGAGCCAGTGGTGCCGACTTCAACATGTTGGAGGGGGTGCGTCAACTTCTGACCGGTACTGCATTCGCTGTTGGTGGAGTCACCACCATTCGCAATAGCTGGGAGCATACGCGAACAAACCGGCTCGCACGTCGATACTTACTTGAGGTGGAGCAATTGCACAATCGCTTGGGATAATCATTGGTAGCCTACTGACTCTTGAAGACTGCAAGTGAGCCGTCGCGACACTCCCAATCCAATCCGAATGGCTGAGGTACGGGCAAAACGCTAGTCGTCGCATCAAGCCGCGCCCGGCGGTGAAAGAACGGCGCAGTTTCGGGCCCCCCCGCACGTATCTGGGCGAGGTGAGGCCTGTTTTTTCGATTCCAAACGGGTGCACTTTCGATCGACATCGCCAATACTGCCGCGTCGGAATTGCTGTCGCAAACGCATACAGAGTCAAGCTTTTCTCCCTTCAAACTGCTAAATTCACTCTCCGATAGGACCTATGCCGCCTCAAGTCGCGGGGATGATAGGTTCGGATACAGGCGGAGGATGCCACAAATGCACTGGATAACCCTTTCCGACCATGAAGCTCGTAAGAATCCACGCGTACCAACTCGCGCCTCGCCGGACGGCAACCGCTCCTGCAGCAGTCGTGGGTGGAAAATTTCCGATCTCGACCGCGATCCGCAGCTCGCTCGATAACCTCTTTGCTCAATCCGGATTGGCAGCCGAGGCTCAAGTGGACTTTCGCCCTGCTTCCGGCACGACGATCGGGGCACACACGGTACGTCGTCTAATCTTGAGATTTTCGTTCGGTGGCGCATCGACGGCGGCGAATGCTTCGCGGTTGCTATCAGAAAAACTCGCCGATTCGATGGACTACCGTTCGCCATCAACGTTGTTGATGATGACGTGCCTGAAAAATGGGAGCCAACGGCGCACTATCATGTGGGCATTTCCGCAGGAAAGCGGGTTTCAGTTTCGTTCGGACACGACCGGGGCCCGCATTCGGCTCCTTCAAGATATTTTCAGTCACTCGTCACGATTACGAAAAGCTGCCCTGTTCGAAGGGCGGAATCGCCGCTCTGCGTTCGTGTCCGGGCGGATAATCGATCATCAGGCCGTCGGCTCGTCGGGGGCCGGAGCAGACTATTGGATCGACAAGTTTCTAGAGTGCCAGTTTTCACTATCGGGGGTAATGGGAACGCGGCGACTGGCTGGTTACTTGCGAGCTGCGCACGACTCCCTAGACTCTCAGGCGGACAAAGATCAAGTATTCAGCACAATTCTCGCAGTTCGTACCTCTCCGACGAAGAATTGGACATATCAGCGTGTTGCAAACCGGTTTCTCACCGGAGCGGCACAGGGGGAATTCCTTTCTCGGATTCCGGCGCATCAGCGAACACTCGCCTTCTCGTTCGATCGTGATGAGTTCGAAAAACGGCTAAATTTCCGAGTCTTTCAGACCGAGCGCGGGATTTACATCTCCGCGCCATTTGGGACAGTCGGGACGACAGTAAAGCTTACCGGGCAAGCGCAGCGTCGCGTGCAAGTCGACGATGTCGTCGTTGATGAAAAGGTGAGAGCTCGATATGCCTAGTCTTGAGGACCTGTATTGGAAATGGCAGCCCATGCTGCTTGAGGTGTGCGAGCTTTTAAAGCGTGAGGTTTCTGAGTCGCTAGCCGATAACCCAGATTGCACATGCGATTTTCGAGTCGTTGATGTCGGTGAATTCGTCGCCTCGTCGAATCCCAGGGAAAAAACAACAGACGCACGGACCGATTCCACCGGGCTGATCGTCGGAGTAGTGACCGCTCCGACCGAAGACCAATTGCGGTCGGCGAGGCAAATCGCTTCCAAACTGTTCACAATTCATGAAGAAAACGAATTGGCTGTGATTTGCGTGATTCCTCCCTGGGCAAAGCCCGCAGCGTGGGACGAGTCGCTAGCGCTTCCAACCCACCTCACCATCTGTTTCATTGTCGAGAAGCCCGAGAGTTTGGAAAACGAGGATGCTGAAGCCATTTCACTGTTTCAACCTCTCACCTTGGCGTTGTCGGGCGGTGGCGTGCGCGCTGCGCTTTATCAGCTGGGTATTCTCGTATTTCTCGCCCAGCAAAAACAGTTGAAGAATGTGCAGGAAATTGTCTCCGTCTCCGGCGGTAGCATCTTGGCCGCACACTTCGTGAAGCACTGGGTATCCGCTACTGGTGAACTGAACGAATTCAGGAAAGTTGCCGCAGAGCTTCTGAAGATTTGTCGATCGGATATTCGCAATCGAATCTTTATCCGATGGATTTGGAGCAGGCTACTTCCATGGTGCTGGTTCCTTCGCAATTGGGGTCTAACAGGAAGACTTCGAGCTGAATATCAGCGAATCTTCGGAACGACAACGTTGGGTGATCTGGACGACAGCTGCCCAGGTGTAGCGTTTGTTGCTACGGATATCGTGAAGCATCAGCGAGTCGCGTTCACTTCGTCGCAAATTTTACGATGGAGCTTTCAGGGAGATGAGCACTCACGACCGGCACCGATTCTCTCGAAGGGGGTTGAGTTATCGTTGGCTGTGGCGGCCTCCTCCTGCTTTCCTCCCGTATTTCCGCGCCTACTATTGAAGCACGAAGACTTGGACATTACCTATGGTGAGTTCAAGGAAGAGCTTGACTTAAACGATGGCGGCGTTGTAACGAACCTCGGAATCGAGGTTCTGATCGCTTTGCGAAAACTCGAGTGGACAAGGGGCAAGGTAATCCTAATTGCGGACGCCGAGCGCAAGTTAGCTGTAAAGCCTGGAAATACTCCCATGGCAAGTATCGATGCAACTCTCGCGGCGCTCGGAAAGACTTCGAGAGAAGCCGCTAAACGAGAATTCGGCGCTAAAGCTGTTTTGATCCCATTTACGGATCGGGTGCAATCCAAGGACGGTCTATCGATTCCCGCTGAGACGGCTTTGTTCAACTACCGAACAGATCTCGACTGCCCAACGTGGCAAGAAATTCATGGACTGATGATCCATGGAGCGATGGTTGCTAGGCACGCAACCAATAAGCGCTTCGAGCCTGTGGCCGCGGATGTGTTGAAGAATACGATTTCTACGATTATTGCCGAAGCCGGAGGACCGGTGGATTTGCCGATGCCGACCAAGGCTGACTTCCGTCGCTGCGGAAAGCGATCATACGTGCAGATCATCGCTCACTCATTAATCGCGGTTCTTTTGTTGTTCGGACTAGCGTCGGGACTTAGATACACCATACCGAGTGTGATGAAAACTCTAAAAGCCGGGCAGTTCGGCAAGGAGTCTGCCGGAAGATTATTGGAGCAATCTAAGGAAATGACTGAAGTGAGCGACACAGGCGAATACGAAGTTTTCTATCCGCAACCCTACGTCTCGGCCCCCGGATTAACCTGGAATCCTGCTCCAAGCAGTTTCAAAATCACCGAACAGCGACCGGACGGCTTTATAATCAAGATTCAAAGCTACACATACGGAAGCAAGCCGCCGAGGTGGATTGCAAGCGGAGTTCCCAAGGACAAATCCGGTGGCAACAGGGACGCAAAAACGAGACACCGGGTAATTAAATCAGCTGAACTAAGTTGGTATGACGAGCCCATCGCGCTCCTCGACAACACTCTTTTTGTCAGCCAGGATTTCCAATCGGTGAAATTCGGTGGTCGAAATATAAACTTGGTAACGATCGACATACGGACAAAAAAAGGCCATGCCGTTGAATGGCGGGTTCAGAAAGATGCAAAGCACAGTTATTCAATCGTATTGGACGTTAAGGCCGAACCCTACATCGAGTTCGAATACCGCGGAGTACTGTACGCATTAGAGTTTATCGGCCCAGTTAAAGCGAAATTCACGCTGAGCAAAATCGATGAACCGACTCTCCAACTTAAGGCAGTGAAAATATCTGAATAGGCGAAGTAATCAGCTGGAGCCGGGTTACGGTTCAGTTTTCTATGTCGACACGTTCATTTTCTTGGGCGATAGCTAATGTCAGAGCGGGCTGACTTTATCCTGTCGCCGCCGAAGTAAGGTGAATCTCAAGCGCAAGTGCGTCAACTGCGGAGGCGAACTTTCGTAGGGTGTTAGTTGCGAACAAAACGGATTCCCGGCTGATCCCGATTTGTTCCCCTTGCTTGTACTTCCCTTCGGTGTGTCGATCGAGCTTGGAGTCGGCAACGCCTCGGTTATGCACCAGACAATTCCTGATTAGTGCCGTCTCAATGAGGCCGCCGTCATATTCCTTTGTAAGTTCCTTTAGCCCGTATTTCTTGCGAAGTGCCTTCAGCCACACTGGAATCGATTCGTAAAACAAACTCCTGACGTCTTGTGTCGCGACACTTTCAAGCAGTGCCTCCTTCGATTGGTGACAAAACACCTGGCCGAGATTGATTTGCCTTTTTCGCCCGAGCAGCTGAGGACGAACACCCAGGATGCGCAACAATAGTGCCCCGAGATAGTGCTCGAATAGTCCCCAGGCATGGACCAGAGTCATCCCGTGGAAGAAGCCTGGCAGGTCCCGTGTCAAATCAGCAATTCCGCTTCGAAAGGCCTTGAAGAAAAAAAACTCATCTGGAGGCAATTCCAGAATTTTGGCGTTGCTGGGGACCCCTCTTGAGTCGTTTGCGATTAACTTCAGATCTTCCTTGTCTGCGTCCCGCATGGCTCCAGGACTTCCGGCTAAAGCCCGGACAATTAGGATAGGCTCATCTGGCTCAAACTTCGCCTGCATAAGTTCAGCGTCCGTCATCGCAGGTCCGATTCTGTCTGCCCATGACTTCCTCGCTTCGTCCATCGTCACTACGGTGACATAAAGAAGACCCAGGGAATGGTGAAGTTCAGCGAGGAGGTCCGTCATGCTCATCTCCTTGTCGTTTGACTATGAAAGTGTGTGCGAGGAGATCCGATAGCTCTGCGCAAAACGCGTTCCCCATATCCAGACACGCCACACTAAGCGAAGGTTATCGGCAGAAGGGTTGAGTGCTGGGGGCGTTCGGAAGCACAACCCGCTAGAGAAATTTTCGATAAAAAGTACCGAAGGTGGGACCCGAACCGAGTTCAGGTTAAGCCAAGTGATTCACCAATCGTGCTCTAACGTGCCATGAGCAACTCACAATTGAACCGGCCGAACAGCCAGTCAACCGCTGGATGGGTGTCGTCTTCGGATTCCCGGTCTTCTTTTACGCGTCGCTCAAAGAGCGTCGGAATGAGCACCACACTTGCTGCAAGTAACGGCCATCCGACGTATTGCAAGTTCTCAAGCCAAGCTGTTTCCGTAACCGCCAAATCTTCCGCCTCAGACCTTAAGGGGCACGATGGCCCATCGTGCTGCTCATCCAGAATAAGTAACGGGAGTCCGGCTCTCCGAGGCGAAATTGAGCATGTCTGAAACTCGGCAGGCAAGCCCGATAGCCAAGCAGGTCCCTGGCAGGGAACACATTCAGAAGTTGCCGCCATCAGTATTTTGCCGCCCGATTCAATTTCCTTCGGTGAAAGCTGCTCCGAGACTTCTTTTGCAGCGGTGGCTTTCGCGTCGCAGTCGCACTGCCGCTTTCCGGTGACCGCTGTCACGACGACTCCACCACTAAGAGTAACTGTGCAGCGCTTTGGCACAAGTTTCGATGACGTTTGAGTCGTGGACTTCGACGCAACAGGATCGCTGTGTTCTTTCAAAAGTGAGTCTCCATGGGGCTCGCCATCTGAAGACGAGGCTTGTCTAGAGACCGAATGTGCAATCGATCCGCTGTGGGCCACAGCAGTGCTTACGAGAAACGCTGCGCCAGACATCTCATGGCCATGGCCACTGGGCATTAGTGTGGGCGAAAGTACGCTCCCTGCGCTACTCGGCAAGGAGGAATGATCCTCATGAGTTGGGGAGGATTCGTGAGTCGTGGAATAGCCCTCAGCTTGCTGAGCATCGTGCAAATTGTGCTCAGCCGCCTGAAGAGTTGACGAATCCGTCCCGACGATTCGCTGCAGAATTTGGTCTACTCCTTGCGTAGCGCCACTCGAAGAGAGGAATGGGCCGATTGAGAGTAAAGCCGGGTCGAGCGGTGCGCTTAGATTGGCATCGAGAGTCACTTCGAGTGCGAGTTCTGAATCGATCGTGTATCGATCGTTTGAGGTCAGGTCGCTGAAGTTCAACGAGGCGACATTCTGAACGGGGTATTGCCCAATGAACTCTTCCCCGCTTGGTAATGAAGCCGATACGCGAAGTGACGCAGAAGTCTTGTCATAGACGACCGAAATCGCATCGTTTGACGGGCTGCCGCTGATATTTAGCACATCTCCGACCAAGTTACATTCGACACCACAAACAGACAGGACCATGCGTCCTTCAAGCGATTCCAGAATCGGCAAACGACGGCGACGAAAATCGCGCGCCTTCGTGGCGTGAGCGAAGGTTTTCATATTGAACGCTGGCTGGAAAGTAAGGGGGGGCGGAGTCTATGGAAAACCAATTGAACAGTTTAAATACGGTCAAATTGATATGCAACTAGTTTGAGCTGACCTTTGCACCGGCGGGGGCGAGTAACGCGACTCGAGTGCCGTCGAGTAAAGAGCGAAGAGTTGTATGCGGGTGAATCGCTCGGGCTATCGGCATCTAAGCGACGTTCATGGGGCGGACTAAATTTGCCCGAATGCTGCCGTCGATAGACGTTAACGGGGCGGATGCCATTGCGTCGCAATCGTCTTTCCCTCGCCTAAATGCTTGACCGTGCGACGCTTAGGCAAACCTCGGCCGACGCTCCGCCTCCGTCGCTTCTAGAGGGGGGAACAAATGCGAAATAGCCAATTCACTTGGGCAAAGGTATCGATGGCGGCAGTCTCAATTCTCGCTCTTGGATGCCGGAGCAGCGGTAGGACTCCCCTCCCCCCATCACACGAACTTGCGCTCTACGCACCACAAGCTCAAACGCAGAGTGACCAGTCCAAACCCTCTAACGCCATGCCCTTTTATTCGAGTGCGGATCAGAGTTGGAAGCGAGGCAGCTCGTCTTGTTCGGCGGGATGCTGCTCTCACTAAATCACTTCCAAGAATCTTGTGCCAACTGACTGGATTTGAGATTTGGCCGGTCGAAAGCGTACTTATTCGAATGTCAGTTCAGTGGAGATATTCTGTATTTGCCGCCTTTTTGGGCAAGTTACCTTGACCGCAGGGTCGATAGTTGGAAAGATGCCATAGAGCATTGTTTCGCACTCCGTTCGCTGTATTTGGTTCATGCGCCCCGTCGTTTCGCTTACAACCGCGCTCGCGTTTTTGCTGCATCTGTGGCTCGGATGCTGCACGCACCATGCGCATGCAAGCGATACTGTGACACCGTGCTCGGCCGCAAAAACTGGCCGCTGTCACCACCACGGACATGCGTCGCATAAGCATGACGCACCGAGTAAATCAGATAAGGCGCCCGCCAAAAAAGAGTGCCCGCCGGGAAGTTGCGACGGTGCACACTGCTCGTTCACGACGGTCGGAAAAACCTTTGAGACGAAGGCTTGGTTTGCACCTGTGAACTGCATTGCAGTGCTCACACCTGCATTCATTTTCCAGCCGCTTCTCAGCTTCGACGCCGATCTCGGCGGTGATCTCGACTTCGCGCCACCTGTAAGGGCGCATCTTCTTAACCAGATCCTTCTGATCTGATAGGGCTTCACGCTGTCTTGCTGTGACTTGCGTGCTGTTATCTGCACGTAAGCGTTCGCGTTTGTCGGTATCCGCGTTTACCGCCGATCTGACCGTCTTTCCGACAGCCGATTCTTGAGGATTTTGATCATGTCACAAGCCGTAACCGGTGGCCGTCAGCAGGCGCGCTTTGCACCCAGCGCAAGGTGGTGGGGCGGCGGCGTTTCACTCGTATTAATTCTCGTCGCAGCGTTTGCGTTACGTGGTTATTGGCTTCCGTTCGCCGAGGCCCTGGCTAGTGGGAAAATGCCTGGTAACTCCTCGCCCGCCGCCGCAGGCCATGAAGAGAAGGGCCGCGAGTCGGACTCGCATGATCATGCTGGACACGATCATGCCCATGCAGGCCACGTCGAAAGCAGCTCGATCGAATTAAGCGAACAAGCGCGAAAGAATATCGGGCTTACGGTTGCCAAAGTCGAACTCAAACCATTCATCAAAACGATTCCTTTTCCCGGAATTGTCGTCGAGCGTCCCGGGCGATCGCTTCTCCAAACGACTGCTCCGATGACCGGAATCGTCACAAAGATTTATCCGCTCGAAGGCGAGGCGGTCGAGCCAGATCAAAAACTTTTCGACATTCGTCTCACTCATGAAGAATTGGTCCAAGCGCAAGCAGATATGCTTCGGACCATCGAAGAATTGGATGTAACGGAACGTGAGATTGCGAGAATAGAGGATCTTGTCAAAAACGCCGCACTCCCTGGAAAAACGTTACTGGAGAGAAAATACGAACAACAGAAGCAGCTGGCGGCACTTCGCTCACAAAAGCAGTCGCTACTTCTTCACGGCCTCACGCAACCGCAGATTGACGACATTGTCCGCACTCGAACGCTTCTTCAAACTTTATCCGTCTCTGCTCCTGCAGCCACGGACCGAATGTCTTCTGAAGAAGGGCCGCAGTTCTACCAAGTTCAATCGCTCAAAGTCGTTCAAGGCCAACATGTGACCGCGGGCGATTCACTCGCGGAGCTGGTTGATCACTCAGAACTCTATATCGAAGGAAGCGCTTTTGAACGCGACCTCTCTGAGATAACTGAAGCCGCGGCATCCGGACAAATGGTGTCGGCATTGATTGAAACTGAAGGCAAAAAGCCGCAAACCGTTTCCAATCTCCGACTTCTCTACGCTGCATCGAAAATCGATCCCGAATCACGGACGCTCCATTTCTACGTGGTGCTACCAAACCAAAAGGCGCACGAAGTTCGCCAGAACGATGGTCGCCGCTACGTATCTTGGCGCTACCGTCCGGGTCAAAGAACCCAACTGCTCATTAACGTCGAAACTTGGCAGGATCGAATCGTTCTCCCTGTTGACGCAGTCGTCCAAGAGGGGCCTGAGACATATGTGTTTACGGCCAACGGCGATCACTTCGATCGACGCTCGGTGCATGTGGAATACAAAGACCAACTCTGGGCCGTTGTCGCAAACGATGGATCGCTTTTCCCAGGAGACACGGTTGCATTGACCGCAGCGCTTCAGATTCAGTTAGCGCTCAAAAATAAGGCTGGAGGCGGAATCGATCCGCACGCCGGACACAACCACTAAACCACTAATTCGCGAAACGGATTTCGTTTTTCAATCGTTCCGTAAGCAGAACAGCTCGGACGCCGCCTGCCATGCTGAATGCCATTATCAAGACCGCTCTTCGCTATCGCCTGGTAACGATTGCGCTCGCGCTCGTTGTCCTGGGTTATGGCGGCTATGAGCTTTATCAATTACCGATCGACGTGTTTCCGGACCTCAATCGGCCGCGCGTCACGGTGATGACGGAGTGTCCTGGTCTTGCGCCCGAAGAAGTCGAGACTCTGATTACGTTTCCTCTTGAGTCCTCCCTAAACGGAGCAACGGGAGTTCAAGCGGTCCGAAGCTCTTCTGGCGTTGGGCTTTCGGTCATCTACGTCGAATTTGCCTGGGGTACCGACATCTACATTGACCGCCAAGTTGTTGCTGAAAAACTGGCACTCGCCGCGGATCGTCTCCCGAAAGGGATTAAGCCCCAAATGGCACCCATCTCCTCAATTATGGGGCAGGTGCTCCAGGTGGGGATTTACTCGGAGGGGAACAAAACCGATCCCATCGAAGTTCGCACGCTTGCCGATTGGGTGATCCGTCAAAGGCTTCTCACCATTCCAGGTGTCGCCCAGGTCATCACGATTGGCGGCGGTCGAAAGCAGTATCAGGTTCTGGTAAACGCTGATGAGCTTCTTAAGTACGACGTGACGCTTGAAGAGGTCGAGAAAGCCGTCGCCGGAAGCAACGCCAATGCAACCGGAGGCTATCTCGATGAAGGCGGGGACGAATTACTGGTTCGCTCGATGGGACGTATCCAAGACGTGCGTGAGTTAGAGCGAGTTGTCGTCCGCACCGGAGCTGACCGCCCCGTGCTGCTGAGCCAAGTGGCGCACGTCCGTGAAGCCGCCCAGGTGAAACGCGGCGACGCGGCCGTGAACGGGAGACCGGCCGTCATCATGACTATCTCAAAGCAACCGGGCGCCGACACACGGGTGCTCACTACAAACATTGTGAAGGCACTCGATGAACTGAAGTCGTCACTTCCTCCCGATATCCGCATTAATCCCGAAGTCTATCAGCAGAAGGAATTCATCGACCTCAGCATCAAAAACGTCATCGAAGCTCTTCGTGACGGAGGAATCTTGGTCGTCATCATCTTGTTTTTGTTCCTTCTAAACTTTCGCACTACATTTATTACCCTTACCGCGATCCCGCTTTCTATTGTGGTCACGGGGCTCGTCTTCAAGTGGTGCGGGATGTCGATCAACACGATGACCCTTGGCGGCCTCGCGGTTGCAATCGGTGAATTGGTCGATGACGCGATTGTCGATGTCGAAAATATCTTTCGCCGCTTGCGTGAGAATAAGCACGCACCGAACCCCAAATCGGCGCTTCGCGTGGTCTATGAGGCGAGTAGCGAGGTGCGGAATTCAATTGTGTTCAGCACAATTCTTGTCGTCCTCGTGTTTGTGCCTCTTTTCGCGCTTGGCGGGATGGAGGGACGGCTCTTCACACCGCTAGGCGTTGCCTACATCGTATCGATCATCGCGTCTTTGCTTGTGTCTCTGACAGTGACACCGGTTCTCTCGTATTGGCTTTTGCCGCAAGCGAAATTCATGGAGCACGAAAAGGACGGTTTCCTGCTCCGGTTCCTCAAATGGATTGCCGGATTTGCGATTCGCCTGAGCGTCCGCCACCCCGTGCCGATCCTTGGCAGCGTACTCGTCGCGGTAATCGTAAGCCTGATCGTCGTAACGCAGCTCGGCCGTGATTTTTTGCCGCCCTTTAATGAAGGAAGTGTGCAGGTAAATGCGTTACTTCCTCCGGGCACTTCTCTTGCCACTTCGGATCGGATTGCCTCGATGGTGGATGAACGGATAGGAAAGATTCGGGGCGTGATAGCTTTCGGAAGGCGCACAGGAAGAGCAGAACTCGATGAACACGCAGAGGGTGTCAATGTTTCAGAGATCATCGTGAGCTTCGATCCGAAAAGCGGTAGAAGCCGCGAAGAGGTTTTAGACGAACTTCGGGAGGAATTGACACAGATTCCAGGTGTCGTCATTGCGGCCGAGCAACCGCTTGCACATCTCATTTCGCACATGCTCTCCGGCGTAAAGGCCCAGGTGGGAATCAAGCTCTATGGAGACGATCTCACGGTCTTAAGAAATAAAGCCAACGAAATGAAAGGGGCGATTCAGGGAGTGCCCGGCGTAAAGGACTTAATGGTTGAGCAGCAGATCGAAATTCCGCAGCTTCAAATCAAACTCGATCGCGACCGTCTGGCTCGGCATGGGCTCGTGTCCAACTACGTCAACGAGTTTATTGAGACCGCGATGAATGGCCGTGTTGTCTCAGAAGTTGTGCTCGGCGAACGAAAGTTCGATATCGTCGTTCGGCTCGATGATCCCTTCCGCCAAAACCCGGAGCGCCTCAGGCGGCTTACACTCAATCTTCCATCCGGCGGACGCATTCCTTTAGAGGAAGTCGCAACGATTCAGCGAAACAGTGGTCCGAACACCATCAACCGCGAAAACGTGCGGCGTCGGATCATCATTCAGTGCAACACTGCTGGCCGAGATTTAAATAGCGTCGTACTCGATATTCAAAAGCGACTTGATCCGATCCAGAAATCACTCCCGACTGGCTACTTTGTCGAGTATGGCGGCCAATTTGAAAGCCAGCGGAACGCGACAAAGATGATTGGCCTATTGAGCCTCATCTCCCTCGCTGCGATGTTTCTCGCTCTCTATACGCTCTTCGGTTCAACAAACTTAGCGCTCCAAGTGCTTTCTGCTCTGCCAATGGCGGCGATTGGTGCCGTGGCGGCTTTGGTGATCACGCGTCAAACATTGACGGTCGCGAGCATGGTGGGGTTCATTTCGCTTTCGGGCATAGCGTCAAGAAACGGCATTCTTCTAATCGCCCATTACATGCACCTCGTGAAATACGAAGGCGAAGGATTCACGCCGCAAATGATCGAGAGAGCGGGGAAAGAGCGACTCGCACCGATGCTCATGACGGCACTAACAGCCGGTATCGCACTTATTCCGTTGGTCTTGGCTGCTGGAGAGCCGGGCAAAGAGATTCTTTATCCAGTGGCTACTGTCATTCTAGGTGGACTCATTAGTTCGACGCTTCTCGATTTCTTTGTCCACCCGGCGCTCTTTTGGTGCTTCGGGAGAAGGCAAGCCGAGGAGCATATTCACCAAGACGAGTATGGAGACGATCTGGACGACAGAGATTCCAAGGAAAGTGCTGGAGTGTCTCGCCACGCAGACCCGCACACTTTACCGATAAGCGAAGCGAGACAGGGAAGTCTCGTGGCTGCAAGCGGTTCGTAGTCGTTTTTTCATGGAGGATTCAATGAACACGCCGATGCCTGTCCGGTTAGCGATCGCAGTCGCACTTATTTACGGGGGGCCAAGTATCGCCGCGGCCGCTGAGCCGCCGGATCATCTGGCCGTATTAACCGTGCGTGCGATGGACTGTCCTGCCGAGTCAGCGCCCGCTGTGCTCGCAATTTCGAAGATCCCTGGCGTAAAGAGTGTCTCGGTTGACTACAAAAGCCGCACGCTCAACGTTTCCCCAAAGCGCAACGCATTCCCCTCACCGGTCGCCATCTGGGAAGCGGCGGAAGTCGCAAAGCTTGAGCCTGTGAGGCTTGCAACAGCCCACGGCACCTTTGACTCAAAGCCCCGTCGCTAACAGTCCCTACGAGCACCACTTGGACGCCTCGCATGAACTTTACTCGATTACCACTGCAATCTCTCAGGAATAGAGACCTGGCTCTCTTGCGATCTTCAGAGCAAAGAATTGCTTTGTCTGCGGATGAGCTCGCCCTTTTAGAGAGAAAAAGGGCTAAAGGCTTCGGCTCGGAATCATTCCTGATTGCTTCGTTTCTCACCCTTTGCGTCGTCGCCATTATCGGAATCGAGGCGGTACACCACCGTGAGAGGCGCGCATCGTTTTCGGTTGAGGGCATGTGCTGTGAGTTTGCCGTCAATAGCGCTGCCGACAAGTTAGCCAAAGTGCCGGGTGTGATAGATGTTGAGCCCCGTTATTCGCAGAAATCGCTAGAGGTCTCTATCGATTGTGGAGCCTATGTGTCGCCGAGGCGGCTATGGGATGCCTTCAACGGAAGCCCAATTCGTCCCGTGGCGCTTGCGTACCACGGCAACACGTATCGCGATCGCCCGTCCAACTAAACGACCACCGCCTCGAATAACTTTCAGACAAGAATATCAAGGAGTACGTTCAATGGAGTTCTCGCTTCGCACTCTGTCGGCAATCGCCATCGCACTTTCTCTGACCGTCTCACTTGGCTGCGGCGGCAAGCACACGGCAACCGATGAACATCATGCCGGTGATGGCCACGACCACGGTCATGAAGCGGAAGGCCCGCACCACGGACACTTGATCGAGCTTGGAAACGAGGAGTACCACGCTGAATTAACGCACGACGAAGCCTCCAAGACGGTCACCATCTATCTTCTGGATGGAAGCGCCAAGGGCAACGTCCCTATTCCAGATCCAGAAGTCGTTTTGAACTTGTCCATCGACGGAAAACCAAAGCAGTTCAAACTTCCGGGAACCCCGCAGCCCACTGACCCACAGGGGCAGTGCTCAAAGTTTTCGCTCGCTAGTGAAGAACTTTTAGAAGCTCTCGAATCGCCAAAAACCTCTGGGCGATTGAACGTGACAGTCAAAGGAAAACCCTTTAGCGGCGCAATTGAGCATGAGGCTCATGGTGCCCATGAACACAAATGATTTCGGTTGGTCATTTAAGGCCACCCGAATGAATCTGACCCAGACGTGAACGATCACAACATCGCGAAAGGAGTCGCCATGAATCGGTTAACGAAAGCATTTCTTAGTGCGCTCGTTGCGTACGGAGTTTGTGTGAGCTCGGCAAACGCCCAGGGCACGCCCTCTGGGAGCCAAGCGCAGCAGGCACTCGATGCCTCTGCAGCAGCGCAGAAATACACGTTCCTGGTTTTCTTCAAGGACAATAGCCCCGCTACACAGGCGATGGCTCAAACAGTGAAACAAGGAGTCGAAGCTCGAAGTGACCGGGCGACACTCTCATTCGTGAATGTGGCAAATCCAGCGGAGAAGCCTCTTATCGATCGCTTCGGCGTTAGCCGTGCCCCGATGCCGCTCACGGTGGCGGTTGCTCCAAATGGGGCGATGACGAAGCTCACTCCGACTAGTATTACCGATCAGCAAATCGAGCAGTCCTTCGTCACTCCGGCGATGGCGCACTGCATGAAGTCCATGCAAGACGGTCGCCTAGTGCTGGTTTGCATCCAATCAAATCCGCAGCCCATCATTCCGACCGGCGTGCGCGATTTCGCAAACGATCCTGAGTTCAAAAATCGCACTGTGATTGTTCCAGTGCATACGGCAAACCCCACAGAGGCGGAACTCGTCCGTCAGTTGGAAGCGGATTCGCCTTCCAAAGGCAACACGACTGTATTCCTTGCTCCGCCCGGAGTATTGGTTGGAAAGTTTGGGCCCACTGCTTCGAAAGATCAACTCGCCGTAGCGCTTCATAAAGCGGGACAGTGCTGTGACGATCCCAACTGCAAACATAATCATGCGGCGCAGCCTTCAACTGCCGCCCAACGTCCGACTGTTCAACCCCAAGGCGCACGGAGGTAGTCATGAATCTGCGAACCATTGTCTGGAAAGAACTATCGGAACGCCCCGCCGCCATGGCGACCAGCGTTGTGGCCATCGTTCTGGGTGTGGCCGCCCTGGTCGCCATGCGGCATGTGAACGTGTTTTCAGAACGTGAAGTTACCCGTCAGCTCAATCAGCTCGGTGCAAATATCCTGATATTGCCGAAGTCGGTTTCACTTCAGGATTACTATGCTGCTGATCTGCACGATCAAACCATTCCTGAACAGCACGCCTCACAGATAATGCTCGCCGGTCTTACCGGCGTCGAAAAAATGTCGCCGAAACTCTGCGTACGAGCAGAGTTAAGGGGCGAGCCCATCACACTCACTGGGATTTTGCCGCAAAGTGAGTTTCAGGCTCAAGCAGCTTGGCAGACAGCATCACTCTTTAGTGACAACAAGCATGCCGGCTGCAAAAAAGCCAATGTCGGCCCACGGCCTGAAGCTCTCTTGCCTGAGTCGCTCGCTACGGAAAGAACCATTGAAAAGCTCGGAGATCGACAAGCGGTCCTCGGTGCGGACATAGCCCAAAAGTTTGCCATAAAGCCCGGTGACTTTATTGACATACTCGGTGAAGATCTTTTTGTACTCGCGGTACTCGCGCCCACGGGTACGGTTGATGACAGCCGAGTCTTTGCCCATCTACACACCGTTCAACTGCTTACGAAATCAGGTGAAGTGGTGAGTGCCATTGAAGTACTCGGTTGCTGCGAGGATGCAGCCGGTCAGCTCGTGCCACAACTTGGGAAACTTCTGCCCGACTGTAAGGTTGTTACAATCTCGCAACTCGTGCAGACCCAAGTAGGCGTCAATCGGCTCATGGCCCGCGCGTCGATCGTTGTGCTGGTCGTACTCACCGTTGTCGCTGGAGCAAGCGTACTAGGCACGATTTCGTCGAATGTACGTGAACGGCGCAGAGAGATTGGAACCCTGATGGCGCTTGGGGCGACGCCGAGCTTTGTGTCGCAGCTTTTTTTACTTAAGGCGACGGCACTTGGCTTATTCGGTGGCGTCACGGGGAGCCTTATCGGGACAGTAAGTGCAGTCCTATTAGGACCGGGGTGGGCCGGAGTCCAGGTATCGCCACTTCCGCAAGTGGGACTCTTAGCCTCCATCGCAGCACTGGCTGTGACAATTTTTGCCGCGTATTGGCCAGCACGTCAGGCCGCGCAACTTGACCCGTGCATTTGCTTTAAGGAGGTCTAAGATGTTTCGGCTCGAAAACGTTTCAAAAGTTTATTCCCGTCGTGGCCACGAAGTAATCGCATTTCAGTCATCTGGAATGCACATTGCGACGGGAGAATACGTTGCGATTGTCGGCCCAAGCGGAAGTGGCAAGACGACACTGCTTTCGATGCTCGGTGGCATGCTCTCTCCGACTTCGGGACGCGTGGTACTTGGTACTACTTCACTTTATGAGACGACGGTAGCTGAGCGTACGCGGATTCGCCGTGAGAGGATCGGCTTTATTTTCCAAACGTTTAACCTGGTGCCGTATCTCACGGCATTAGAGAACGTGCAGGTGCCGCTATACCTCTCGGGCATTGGGGTCCAAAAGCAAAAAGAGCGTGCGATCGCACTTCTTGAGCGCATTGGGCTAGGCGAACGGCTTGGACATAAGCCGAGTGAGTTAAGCACCGGGCAGCAGCAGCGCGTGGCTCTCGCACGGACGCTTGCGAATGACCCTCCCTTGATTCTCGCAGATGAGCCCACGGGAAATCTTGACCCGACTAGCCGTCAATGTGTGCTCGATTTCTTTGATGAGTTACACGGCCAAGGGCACACGATCGTAATGGTTACTCACGATCTTGCTGCTGCAGGGAGAGCGGGTCGCCGCATCGATTTGCATGAAGGATCGGTAGGCATCGTTCCGCAAGCGTTAGCCCGAAGGGCCGCGTGACTGCTACTCGATGGACTAGGGCTCTGAGACGGTTTGAGGTTACGTCTTCCAATTAGCCTTTTGAAAACCGCGAATGACCTGTCTCTGCCCAAAAACGTGAACAAGGAGGTTCGCGTGCATGCATACAAGCAAATAGTCGCAGGGATGGTCCTCGTTGGCACCTTCCAAGGTGCCAGCATTGCGCAGTCACCCATTCCAACTCCAACGCAACTGCGGGAGGTTTCACCATCACCCAACCGAGCCCCTGTTCCGTTTGAGGGTGCGCGGACAGCTTACTTTCAAGCCTCTACACAGCAAGCGCCCGGACAGCAGCCTAGCCCAGAAGTGTTGGCTCCAGCATCTTCACAGCCTTCCTCACCGTATGTTCTTAGTCTCACCGACCTTGAACAGATGGCTCTGGCGGGAAACCCTACCATCGCACAAGCGGCATCGCTCGTGCAGGCAGCGCGTGGCAACTGGATACAGGTGGGACTTCGGCCAAATCCAAATGTGGGCTATGAGGGCCAGCAGATTGGCAGTCGCGGCTTGGCAGAGCAACAAGGCATCTTTGTAGGGCAGGAGATCGTACGTGGTAACAAACTGGGCTTGAATCGAGAGATCGCCGCTCAGGAGATTTTTCGTGCCGAGCATCAACTTGCCGCGCAACAGCAACGAGTCCTCACCGATGTACGGGTTACGTACTTTAATGTCCTCATCGCACAGCGGCAGGAGGCCTTGGCTTTCGAGCTTCGCCGCATAGCGTCCGAAGGCCAAAAGACTGCTGAGGCTCTGCTCAAAAATCAACAAGCGGGAAAGATCGATACACTGCAAGCAGAAATTGAGTTCGAAAATGCAGAGATTCTTGTCGTCAATTCCCGAAATCGAAGAGCCGCATCCTGGGATACTCTTGCTGCTGTTGTGGGGCAGCCGCAGCTACCACTCCAAATGCTCGCCGGGGAAGTAGAAGGGGACACACCGATACTCAGACGCGACGAAGTTTTGCAGCGTCTTCTAACTGCAAGTCCCGAAATCGCAGTGGCGATGGCCAATATTGAGCGCGCGAGATGGGCCGCGGAACGGGCACGCGTAGAGAAAACACCCAATGTCACCGTCCAGGGCCTTATGAATGTACGAGACAACGGTATCGGAGGTCGCCCGGACGGAGCCGTAATGGTCGGCGTACCGTTGCCCCTTTGGAATAGAAATCAGGGAGCGCTCTACCAGGCGCAGCATGAAGCAGCCGCAGCAGAACGCGCCCTCGAGCGCGTGGAGCTTGGCTTACAGAGCCGCCTTGCACCTATATTCGAACGTTACTCGAACGCGCTGAACCAAGTGACGCGATACCGTGCAAAAATCCTTCCGGCCGCGCAACAGACTCTAGATTTCTCAAGACGGCAATTTGAAGCGGGTGAATTGGGCTACATCAACTTTCTCATTTCACAACGCACGTTTGCTCAGACAAACCTTGCCTACCTCGATTCACTTCGACAATTGCGTGAAGCGACTGCGACGATCGATGGCTTGTTGTTGTCTGACAGTTTGAAAGTAGAAGAGGCGACGAAGTGATTTTGGCCGGTTCATTGTTAGGATTTTGGGTAATCAAAACCCTGTTCACGAGTCGATTCTGCCTGTGTGTTAAAGCGTCTCACCCATGTCGTGCTCCTATTAATCGCGCATATATCTTCATGCGTCGCGACTGATGGGGTGCGCGCTCAGTCAACACCCAAAACACTTTTCGCATGGTCGGTTGGAGAGAGAGAACCTAGTGAGGGCGAAGAGGAGGACCCACGACTAGTTACCGATAGACCGCATTTCAGTGAAGCCAGCAGCCTAGTAGGTCTCGGCGTTGTACAAGTGGAAATGGGCTATTCACTTTTCCGCGATGAGTCACCGGGATCAGTTATTCAAACGCAGTCATTTCCCGAACCACTTTTGCGGATGGGATTATTTGCCGAGTGGTTCGAGTTTCGTCTCGGTTACAACTACCTCGTTCAACGGGCGACGCGACCTATATCAGACCCGACCACACTTAGCGGCAGCGACGACTTGTATGTCGCTGCGAAACTTGCCCTTGCGGAGCAGGTAGCATTTCTTCCGGAAGTCGCACTCTTTCCACAGATGCGAGTGCCGACCGGGGGACGCGACTTTACTTCCGGTCAAGTGATGCCGGGCTTTAACCTGGCCTACAGTTGGAAGATCAATCAACTCATTGAGCTCGAATGCAATACGCAGCTCAATCGTCGCGTAGACGACACTAACCATTTTTATTCCGAGTTCATTCAGACAGCCAACATCGAGTACGACATCTCGAAGCGGCTCGGTGCATTCACGGAGTGGCTTTGCTTTGTGCCAAACGGGGCAGTATCTGCCCAGACTCAACATTACTTCCATGGAGGTTTTGTCTATTTTGTTACACCGAACATTCAGCTCGATCTACACTCGGCTGTGGGCTTAAGCGAAGCCTCAAGTGACCTTGCATTCACTGGTGGCGGATTATCAATTCGATTTTAGCGATGTGCCGCACCAAGTAGCCGCACGGAGCTTGGACATCGTTTTCATCAGCTGATTCTCAGACGTTTCTCTCGTGGGCAAGTTCAATATTTGTCGATATTATCTAATACCCCGTAGAGGTCTCTCAATCATCCATGTCCAAGTCGTTGCTCATTCTGATGCTGGTGACGACGCAACTCCTGACAGGGGGTGGCGTTTCGGGCTACATATGCATCAGTAGCAACGGTTCGTTCGGTTTTCATTTCGGATCGAGTTCCTGCACGTCCTGCCAAGTCGCCTGTGAGGCGCACGGCAAATCTTGTGATGATTCCAATGCGCAACAGAGTTGCAATTCCTCATGCGGCAAGCATCGCATAGAGCAACTCAATAAGGTGACAATCGGTACCCTGGGAGTTGCGAAGTCATGCGATTGCACGCATATCCCGGTAACAATAGAGTCTGAACAGCCCACAAGAGTTGCTCGGAATTTAACCACAGCGGATTACAAGTTTTTGGCGTCACTCGTTGCACTGTTACCGACAATTGGCAATTGTTGCCAAGCGATCTCTCAGACGCCATTCCGCTCAATTGGCACCTCTGTAGCCCCCGATTTCTCTTTGACCGTTATTTCGACGGTCGTCATACGCTGCTAACGCAGTGTCTCTTCTCGGCGTCGTCTCGCTGAGCCGATGATCTGCGCGATCGTCCTCGCTTGGCTCGTTTCTGCCGTCTGATCGTTCGCGCTGTAGATGTCTCAGAGCATTGCAGCCGATCGACAAATCCCCGTTTTATGACTGGAGAAAGGTGTGTCTACCTCCATTTCATCCTCAAGAACATCCCGTGCGCCGCTCGCCACGTTTGAGTTCACCACGATTGAATACGACCTCGCGGTTAGTGACTGCAGCAATCAATCTAGGTCAGAAAGTTTTAGCACTGCGACTAGCGCGTATCAGCAAACACAAGAGGCAAAGGTTCTTTCGTCAGGCAGTGAATCGAAATCGGAGTCCGGCCGTGTGGAAGAAAGTCGTCCCAATGGAATCCTCATCGCCGAGGACAACTGGCTCTTACGAAAGTCTCTGGGAGAAGTCTTTCGAGACCAAGGTTTTGATCTGTGGACCGCGGCGAACGGCTCAGAAGCCGTCGAACTCTATCAGCAGTTCTGGCCACTCATCGACATCGTCCTGTGTGACGTGCAGATGCCCGTGATGGATGGTACGAAAGCTTTGGAAGCGTTGCGAAAGATCAACCCATCGCTTCGTTTTTGTTTTATGACGGGGGACACGCGGACAAATAAGCGCGCCAACTTATTGAGGCTTGGTGCGATGCGCGTTTTCGAAAAGCCCTTTCCATCGATTGCGGAGCTTGCCCAGGACCTTTGGGACTTGGCTACGACGCCCATTGACCTAAGTGGTCAGCAAACGTCGGAGATCGCGAGAGTTTGCGGTCCCCATCAATCGATTGAAGGTCCGCACTTCCGAGAGTTACCGTGTGAGGGTCGTAGTTTCGAATGGGCGTATGCGCCACTCCTGTCGTCGCTCTCTCGGATTACGACGATTCTGACTAAACCGCGATCGCCGAAACTGGATCTCGGGCCTCCCACACCGATCGATTACTAAACTCCAGACCAAAATTCGTCAGTACTCTTTGGCCAACTTTCGCTCCGTAAAACTCAGAAGCTTCCATGATACAACTTCCGTCGATTATGCGCCGCGATTCCTCACCAGGATGGCGCGGCGTACTTAAGGACGATGCGCCCGCATCGTTGGTCGTTTTCGCGGTCGCATTGCCGCTTTGTGTCGCAATTGCCAAAGCGTCGGGTGTGCCCACAGCCGCAGGGATAATTACTGCAATTATTGGTGGCGTCGTAGTGGGGCTCCTTGGTGGTGGGCCCTTTCAAGTGAGTGGTCCGACCGCTGGCCTAATCGGTGTACTTTTAGGCATTCAGGAAAAACTAGGATTTGCTTCTTTGGGCCTCATCGTATTTCTCGCCGGACTTATCCAAGTCGTTGCCGGACTGCTCCGTTTGGGGCAGTGGTTTCGCGCAGTGTCGCCAGCAGTCATTTTGGGAATGCTGGCCGGAATTGGCTCCGTCCTGCTAGCCCAGCAGTTTCATGTAACCGTGGACGATCTGCCAAATCGCGTCCCGTTGGCGAACTATCTGAGTATGCCGCGTGCCTTAATCGACGTTTTCAATGGCCACCCAGGGCACGACGGCCATCTGCCCGCCGCACTTACTGGTGTATTGACTCTGTCCGTGCTTTTGTTTTGGAAACGGCTCGTACCGGCGAGGCTTCAGGCCATTCCTTCGGTTTTGGCCGCAGTTGCGATTGCGACGGTAACAGCTACTCTGCTCGACCTCTCAATCCAGCGTGTGGAATTCGATAGCCTTACATCGGGCATCAGGCTAATCGACCTGTTAGCACTCCCGGAAATGTTGGGCGACTTAGCGGTATGGCAAACGGCATTTACCGTAGCGATTCTTGCCAGTGCCGAGTCGCTTCTTACTGCTGCCGCTATTGATGGGATGCATACCGGTCCACGGACTCGCTATGACCGTGAACTGGCTGCCCAAGGTATCGGCAATGTTCTTTGCGGCGCAATCGGAGCGCTGCCGTTGGCGGGAGTCATCGTTCGAACCTCTACAAACTTGGAAGTGGGGGCCAAGTCCCGTTGGGCTACGATTTTTCACGGCGTCTGGATGTTGGCATTCGTGCTGCTCGCACCCGGACTTCTGAGACAGATCCCCGTTGCAGCATTGGCGGCGACACTCGTATTAACCGGTTTTCGACTGATTCAGTTTCCGGCAATCCGGGCTCTGTGGAATGAGAGCCGAAGCGAAGGTGTGATCTGCATTACCGTAGCCATCACCGTCGTAATGTTGGATCTACTGTCAGGAGTGATGCTTGGTGTGGCGCTATCGGTGGCCAAGCTCGTTTACACGTTTTCGCAACTACGCATCCGTCAACGTGAAGACGCGACGAGCGGCCGGGTAACTCTGGTGCTCGAGGGCGCGGCGACATTCCTTCGCTTACCGAAGCTCGCGTCTGCCCTTGAGAACATTCCGACGGGGACGGTTCTACATGTCGATTTCAAGGGGCTTAGCTACATCGACCACACGTGCCTGACGCTACTCATGAACTGGGAGAAACAGCATGAAGCGTCCGGGGGAAAGCTTTTTCTCGATTGGGACACCCTCCGCGCACGTTTTCACACCAGGCGACCTCATCTACGTCATGTCAGGAACTCACATGCAGAGCTTGTGCTCACAAGTAAAGAGAGAGATGAGTATCGACGGGCGGCGTAACAAATGCTTGCAATCGGTAAGGAGCACCGCGCGCCCCCCGCCACGACGGTTCAATAGGAGAACAGAATGAGTAATAAAGCACGACTTGAGATTGGTTTGATTCTGCCAGCAATACCCGATACGCGGGACGCTTGTGTCCAACGACTAACCGACCTATTGAAATCCAAGGGAGGGATAGAGGCCGCGCACCTTGTCGAGGGCTCTGAGAAGGAGGCGGGCCAAATCTGCATCCATTTTGATCCGAACCGTCTCTCACTGGCTCAAGTGCGCGATCTGGCCACCCGAGCTGGAGCTGAACTGGAGCAGCATTTTGGCCACTTACTGCTCAACGTGAAGCCTATGCACGCCCGCCAAGCCCGCACGGTGGAGTTACGAGCACGTGGGATTGCGGGTGTCCTCGAAGCGGCCGTATCACCAGCCGGTGCGGTGCGAATCGAATTTGATCGCCAGGCCGTCAATGAACAGACGATCGAAGCGGAGCTAAAACAGGTTGGGGGATTCAATATTCAAAAATTGCCTCGCGCCGCGTCCTCCGAATTAGTGCACAAATCGACCGAGGAAACCGGCGATCACGACCACGATCACAATCACGGGGGACTATTTGGCGAACGGGCAGAACTTGTTTTCGCGGCCATCTGCGGCGGACTGCTGCTTTCAGGATGGCTTCTTTCGTTCTTTCTCAGCGCTTCGCCGTGGCTACCGTGGTCACTCTACTTAGCAGCCTATTTCTTCGGTGGCTTTTTCACCTTCCGTGAAGCAATCGAGAATATTCGCGCCCTCCGTCTGGAAATCGATCTACTGATGCTCGTCGCAGCTATTGGTGCGGCAACGCTCGGAGAGTGGGCCGAGGGTGCATTACTCCTTTTTCTCTTTAGCTTGGGGCACGCACTCGAACACTACGCAATGGGTCGTGCCAAGCGAGCAATTGAGGCGCTCGCCGAGCTCGCTCCCCAAACGGCAGTGGTCCGCCGCGACGGCCAAACCTCTGAGTTGCCAGTAGAACAGTTGCAGCTGAAAGACGTGGTCGTAGTAAAACCCAACGAACGCATTCCCGCTGATGGTTTTGTGGTCAAAGGCGAAAGTAGCGTTAACCAAGCTCCAATCACTGGGGAAAGCGTACCCGTGGATAAGCGGGCCGTTGATGATCCTGCACAAGCGGCCGAAAACCCTGATCGACTCGGACCGGAGTACCGTGCCTTTGCCGGCACGATTAACGGCGGTGGCGCTCTGGAGATTCAGGTTACAAAGCTTGCCAGTGACTCCACGCTCGCTCGCGTTGTGCAAATGGTGAATGAGGCCGAGACACAAAAATCGCCAACGCAGCGTTTCACAGACAAGTTCGAGCGAGTTTTCGTCCCGGCGGTCCTCACATTCGCCATCCTGATGCTGTTTAGCTGGGTTGTCATCGACGAACCGTTCCGAGACTCGTTTTACCGCGCGATGGCGGTGCTAGTGGCAGCCAGTCCTTGCGCGCTGGCTATTTCGACACCGAGCGCCGTGCTTAGCGGTGTGGCACGGGCCGCACGTGGCGGGGTTCTCGTAAAGGGTGGTGGGCCGCTGGAGAACCTCGGTCGCCTGGGCGCTATCGCCTTTGACAAGACCGGAACGTTGACGGAGGGAAAACCACGGCTCACCGACGTAGTTTCTGCAAGCGGCCGAACTGAAGAAGAGTTATTACGAGTGGCGACTGCCGTTGAGAAGCTCAGCGATCATCCACTAGCCGCGGCTGTAGTTCAGGGCGGCAAAGAGCGTCTTAAGGGCGATTCGGATTTGCAAGCTCAGGATGTGCAAAGCATCACCGGACGTGGCGTCAAAGCCACCATCAATGGCCAAGCTGTTTACATCGGCAAAGACCGCCTTTTCGGCGAGATCGAAGGTCCCGCGCTTCCCGATGACCTCCGTAAGTCCACCGAGGAACTGAAGGCCCGAGGACGGACGACGATGATCGTTCGACAAGCAGATGCCTATCTCGGCGTACTCGGCCTAATGGACACGCCCCGTATGGCCGCTAAGGAAATGATCGGAAAGCTAAAGGCACTGGGCGTTCGGCGAATGATCATGCTTTCGGGAGATAACCAGCAGGTTGCGAGCGCTGTTGCGAAAGAAGTCGGTATCGACGAGGCCATCGGCGACTTAATGCCCGATGACAAAGTTGAAGCAATTAAGAAGCTCAACCAGCAAGACGGCGTCGCGATGGTTGGAGACGGTGTGAATGACGCTCCAGCGATGGCCAGCGCCACAGTGGGAATCGCGATGGGAGCTGCTGGCTCCGACGTTGCGCTCGAAACCGCCGATGTGGCACTCATGGCTGACGATTTAAGCAAGCTCCCTTTTGCCGTCGGACTCAGTAGGAAGACCAGCCGCATCATCCGACAGAACCTTTGGTTCAGCCTCGGTATGATCGCAATCCTAATTCCCGCAACCGTGCTTGGGTTGCAGATGGGGGCAGCGGTGCTATTTCACGAAGGTTCGACAGTCCTTGTCGTTTTCAATGCTCTCCGTCTCCTCCGCTATCGTGTCGAATGAAGGGGCGGCGGTGAAAACAATGAATTGGCAGCTCGTCGATGCGGAAAACTTTATCCAATTGCCTGAACCCGGATTCTGAACATTGCCGACTCCTAGCAGTTAAGATTTGCCGCCTACGGAAGGTGCACAATCCTAATCAGGGGGAGTGAACTTTCAAAACGAGGGGTGACGAGTAAACCGATAATTCGCTCTCTTTTTTGTTTGCGCGTCGTTGATCTTCGAGAAAGAGCCCATCGCCCGGATCGGAGTGACGGTGCACAATTCATTCTCTTTCTTACGCTTGGCGACTGCTTGCCTGCTCTGTTTCGCAAACGCGGTCCTCTACGCCCCTTTAATTCAGGGACAGGAACCTTTTGAGACATACGACGAACGGGCTTCCATGGCCTATCAAGCGTTCCTGTATCGTACAGGCGAAAGTGGCGCAAAACGGATGGAGATGCTCGTGACGGAAGCGCCGTGGCTCGAAACTAGTTTGGGTATCGCGTTTAACGCCGCTGCCCACATTAACCAGGGCACTCCAGATCTCGCTAATCAATCTGAGTTTTCTCTTGCTTACACCTACGCCTTCAATAACACCTGGGGAGCCGTGATTGCCGCTCCTTTGGTTACCAACGATCCTGTAGTCGGCACCACCAACTCGGGCGTTGGGGATCTCGAGGTCGGCCTCCGATACGTCTTCTTCGGACGCGAGACAGAATCTGAGGGACAACGTGGTGGTACCTCACCATTTGTACGGGCCACCGTTGAGAAGGACCGAGCAGCGACGTACCGAGGCTATGGTATCGGCGCATCGAATCCTTTAATCATGACGTTAGGCTTTGATGTGACAACGCCGACAGGAAATGCAGACCGTGGACTTGGCGAGGGACATGCGACGCTGGAGCCGGTCCTTCTCTCACGGTTGCTTCTGGACGAAGAAGGAAAGTTGTCCTTGTTTGGAGAGGCCCGGCTGGCACTTCCGACTGCGGCAAATGAGCCGAACGCGTTCATATACAACGTCGCAGCTTGCTATCGGATTGATGCAACGGAAAACGCGTACTGGTTCCGTTATCTAAGTCCGCTCATCGAGCTTAACGGCATTACGGCCGCCAATGGCGAAACGGTGGTCAATCTTACGCCAGGACTACGGTGGGTTTTGGCAGAATACGGTGTAGTGGGAGTTGGCTACAGCTTTCCGGTCTCTCCTGAGGAAGAATTCGACAGCCGTTTTTTCTTGAGCTACATCGTCGACGTTCCGAATGGCCGCGCATCTTCCCAGTGGCAAGCGTATGCCGCCCGACAATCGTTGATGCGCTAAACTTTACGCATTATGACTACCGCTAGGGAGGTGACGGCCGGCTCGTTTTGCTCACCTTTGAGAAGTCGTACCCTCGCGGATAGAAAGTGCACTTCCCATCGTCATGAAACTGAATAGAGAAGCTGGAACTCTTAGCCGTTGAACGTGCTGATTCTTCCCAATTCCGTCGCTTGACAGACTCTGCCTCAAACGCCAAGAACTGACTCCGCCAACCCATCGCAAGTCCCACCACCAGCATCAGCCACAGCAAGTCGCGGACTGTGAATCGGAACATGTTCGGTGGTCACTCATCGGGTGGCAGGATCACGAGTTTTTCGCCTTCGAGGCGGCAGCGACAGTTGGTTTGATAGAGCAATTGGCCAACTATGTGGCGAAGCTTAGAGCCAAGACTACGGGGATTCCGACACAAATCGGAGAAAAAGTACCGAGGGTGGGAGTTGAACCCACATGAGGTTGCCCTCGCTTGATTTTGAATCAAGTGCGTCTGCCATTCCGCCACCCCGGCTCAAGGTTATTTGCCATTTTAGCGGCCAGAAATTTGGCGCAAACTAGGCAACGAAAAGACCCGCTATCTTTCTGCACCCACAAATGGGAACCTTCGTAGGCAAAGTTTTGTCCCTGTAGAATTCGGGGAGCGAGCCTAAAGGGGGGGCAGAAATGGCGGGAATGACGGAACTCGAAAAGAAAAGATTGCTTAAGCTCTACCTGGGAGTGCGGGGAGGCTACCTGGGCAACTTTGACAATATCGGAGTCTTGGAACGTTTTTTCATCGAATGCGGGCTCGAAGCGGACCCTCGAGCTTTCGAGGGGACGAATCGCACAAAGTTTGAGCGGATTTTGAATGATGCATCTGCGGGAGATCAGGCGACCATCATCCGAAAAGCCCTCGATTGCCATCCGCCAGAACCCGAGCATTGGGCTACGCGCACGAAAGAGTTACACGACGATCTCGTAGCCGTAGCAGAGCGGCTGGAGGGTACCGCGTCAGTTCCGTCCAAGAAGCCAAAAATTACCAGCGCGTCCGTTGAACGTGCGATTGAGGACGCCGAGCAGTTAATCGAATCCACTGGGGCCACAAGTGCGGTAGATCGCGTTCACACGATGCTGCACGGCTACCTTCGAGCCGTGTGCGATGAAGTTGGAATCCCGTACGGGGAAAACGCCCTCATGAGCGGGCTTTTCGGCCTTATCCGAAGCAATCATCCGATGTTCACCGATGCCGGGCCGCGAAAGGACGATTTGGCTAAGGTATTCCGCGGGATGTCTTCCGTTATGGACGCCATGAATCCAATCCGAAACGAAGGAAGCATGGCGCACCCGACTAAGGAACTCCTTAACCCGCCAGAGGCTGGACTAGTCATCAATATGGCGAGAACCATTCTCCACTACATCGATGCGAGGCTGTCGAAAGAACCGGCTAGTACAGAAGAGCGTGCATGTCGATGATGCCCCGAATCCCCTTTAAGATGTCGACGCCTTTTTCTTCATGGTAAATGCGGCATCTGTTAACGAAGTTCTTATAAAGAATGTGATTTGGAAGGAGAACCGTCGCCTCGGACCTTTCGAACTTGAAATCACCGGGTGAGCGCCATTCCCGTTCGTGCGTCCAATCGATCATCCGGTCTTCGTCTTCGATGTCTAAATTCACAATTCGCCACCATTGAGATTTCGGGAGGTAGTTTTTGGCATCTGCTCGCCGATCGTAGATGACGGGTCTAGCGCCCAATCCGAACGCATAGGTTTTGGGAAAGCTTATTCCGACGGCGAGATATCGGACCTTTGCAGCTGGATCTGCTTGGCGATACTTCTTCTCGAAGTAAACGTTTTGAGCTAGGAATTGAGGCGGGGCGTCCTGGAAACAGACTGCCTTTCGGCTTCCTGATATGAATCCCGATTCAGTAGTGCTGCCTTTGATTTTCTGTTGTTTTAAAATGCTAAGAAGCACCATCAAGGCCGACGTGTGATTAGACTGACTGTCGCCCGTTCCACGCGTCAAATGCGTAAGTGCAGTGGAGATGTCTGAGCGTTCGGCTAAGCGGTTTCTCCAACCATCGATGGTGTACGGCATAGAGTTTGACTTTAAGGCAATGGTTGAGCGGTCAGTGATCGTCGCTTTGTGTCCATTGAACACAGCGTGATCCAAGAGAGCTATGATTTTCGCCTTAAATCTCGCGTTTCGACCCCTGCCTGTTGTAGCAGGGTATAGAGGTCGTTTATCCGGGTTTTCGATTGCGTTTCCCGGCCGCGTCGCCCGTCACGAACCTCCGAATAGGTGAAAATGACCCGCGTAATCGCTCGCGACAGGGCTACAAAAAACCCTCTTTTCTCTTCATCCGATTGCTGGGCGAAATTCCAAAGCTGCGAATCCTCTAAACCCAAAAAAATAACCGTGTGGAACTCAAGGCCTTTACTCTTATGTACAGTCATGGCCGGGATTATTTCCGAACCAATTAGTTCATCGACGGCGCTTGCAAGCGAGGTCTGCCCGGTAGCCACCAGAAACTTTCCAAGTAGCGTCAGACGCTCCTTCATGAATTTGTCGCTTGAATACTGCCTATAAGCTGCCTTTAACTTTTTCACTCCAATTCTATCGATGATTGCTGCGGGAAGGTTTTCAATTGGCACGTCATCGCTCGCAATTAACGACCGGACCTTATTGATAAGCAAAGACACCTCGTCTTGGAGCGCTCTCGCGTCTTCTCCTTGGTCGAACCCTGAAAGGAGTGCCGTCCTTTCAATTAGAACCTCCCATGCTTCCGGATCTCGTCTTCTCGTCACGAGCCGAAGTACCGCCACCGCAATTTCGACAGCCGGCTCCACAAGCAAATCTTGGAGCTCTGATTCATCTCTAAGGCGAATACCTTTTTCACGAAGTTTTGCTTGAAGGATTGAGACTATTTTCCCAGCCTGCTGACGGGCAAGGACGCAGAAGTCCCTCGGTTTAAGGCCATCGTTCTGAATCGCGTTCGCAATCACCTGAGACAGGTAATCTGCTTCATCTTCTGGTGTCGAGAACTCTGCAACGTAACAAACTCCAGCTGTCGGATTTTTCCTCGCCGATTCAACCTTCGGTGTCCCGGCCTCAATCGCTTCGGCAATCACGCGCTGAACCCTAACTAGTTCAGGCTGCGAACGATAATTCCGTATCAAGTGAAACGGTTTGGCGGCAAAGTCCCCCGTGAAGACGTCGAATGCATTCTCCATTGCACCCGCCCAGACCATAATTCGTTGCTTCAAGTCGCCAACAGCGGTCAAGACGGAGCGAGAGTTTAGAAAAGCCGCATGAATTAGATCGTATTGGGAACCCGTAGTGTCCTGGAACTCGTCTAGAAAAACGTGCGAATAAGTGCTTCGAAGAAATTCGAGAAGCGTCGGATTTGACCGAAGAAGGTACGCTGCGAGTCGATTCAGCATCGCAAACATGAGACTAGGAGCGTTCGGAGCCTTATCTAACTGCTCCTTCCACCACTTAAGTCCGTAGTGCCTAACGAGCGGATGGCAAACGCCATCGGCATAGGGAAGTTGAACGCCGAACGTACAAAGCTCAAAATTCTTTTTAAGGACCGAATCCTTCATCCCACGAAAATCTGGCTGCTGATACTCCGGTGGAACGGGTACCGAGAGAAACCATTCTCTCATTTCGCGAATGGTGGGAAATTTCACCATTACGTCATAGCCTGCCTTCGGACGCCATTCAGGAGGGAGTGCCGAACCAAACCGATCGACTAAACTTTTGCCGAAGGCGTCGAGGGTCAAAGAATCGAATCGAGCTGAAAGCTCACCACACCTCTTCTCAACGCGCTTTGCGAGATTGGCTGCCGCATCGCGCTTAAAGGATATTGCGAGAATCCTTTTCGGAGACGGGCAGACGCCAGTCTCGAGAAGGTAGCATGCCCGTTGTGCCAGGAGTTCGGTCTTCCCCGCTCCAGGGCCAGCAATCACGAGAGCGTTTTCCGTTGAGCGAACAACCGTAAGAGCCGCAGGTTCAAGCTCATCAACGCCCTTTGGTTTCCAGAGATCAGGTGCAACTCTAGGCATCTCAACTCATTTCTCTTCTGTGAGTGCCTTCGCCTTGTCGACGATGGCTTTCAAGTGGCTTGGCACCTTTTTAAGGAGTGTCTGGTCATCCAGCGCAACCATTGCCCGCATATGCGAGACCGGTTTTGAATCGTCCAAAAAGAGGTACTTGTACCATGGAAAAAGTTCCCTTTGGTCTGCTGAAAAAGTGTCGCCCGTCGTATCGGGAGCCGTCTTTGGATTTGCGGCGAGGACTTGCTTCACTCGATCTCTTACAGCGGCTTCGTAATCAGGCGAATCGTTCTTGGGAAGATTCGGGCCACGCACGGCTTGTGCTTTATAGACATTGGGAAACGCCTCCAGCATCGAGAAATCGATATCAAGCGGAGAGGAGAAGATGACGCCAAAGTTCTCAGCAAAAAAGGTTAGCCAGCCCTCCATCAAGTCCGCATCTTTCACGTCATACGTTGCGAATTTGCTGTAGACGTCGTCCGCAAGACTGATTTCTTTATCACCTTCAATCTTGAACTTAAGGTTCGGACTATCCGGACCTAGGCGACGAACTAACTGGTCCCTCACGTATTGAATGCGTGCCCAGCCCGCCCCTTCTTTTTCCCGATCGAGATCAAGCAGGGTTAAATGCGGAATTCCAAGTCCATGGACGAGCCGCCAAAAATGATTCACGTGCCGACCACCAAGTGGTACGACACTGATGAAATTAATGTCTAACGGCGTCCCACTTGCTTCGAAGAGCCTCTTTAAAATGATCTCTTCTGACGGACCTTCCCCAAAAATTACGAGCCTCGCAAAGTAAAGTTCAGGATTTCCTCGGACTGCCTCTCGAACGTATTTGAACGCTTCGTCTGTGGTGTCGCTCGGAAGCGGAATCGGTTTCACTTGAGTTCCACCGACATTCTCATTTCCAATGAAGTAGCGGACGTTGTCCGGCTTTACTCGCCCCAGGATTGCTGGAGAGTGACTGGACAGGAGCACCTGGGCATTCGCGCAACCTGAGACTGTCGTTAGTTGATGGACAACAGCACCGAGGTAGTGAGGAGACAGATGGTTTTCAGGTTCTTCAACAGCGAAGATTGTGAGGATTGGAAGCTCTTCAGCCAGTTCTTCCGTGTAGCCCGACTTATTGGGCGCTGCCTTAATTGCCTCCTCAACTTGAAAAATGCCCACGGAGAGCGAGAGCGAAAACAGAGTCCGTTGCCCGTCACTTAAGTCATCACAGCGAAGGACGCGGCCGTCGCTTTCTGGCTGAAAATGGGCCGCAAGGAGCGAAAGTAAATCAGCTGGCTCCTCGTCAAGCGTTCTAAAGGACACACTTCCTGGAACTTTTCCGCGGTAGAGCTTAGACCAGGAATCCTGGACATTGGCATTGAGCGTTTCGATTCCTTTGACGGAACCAAGCTCAGCCTGCAGAGCTTGAAGCTGCTTTTGTACCGATTCCTCTGACTCTCCCCAGGATAGTCCTTTAAGTAAACGGCCAAAGGCCGTCGTTGTTGTGACCTTTATTTGCCGCTCGGGGTCTCTGGCGGCGGGAATGTAAATCACTCGTATGCGTCCACGATCCGCCGGTTGTAACTTTCGGCGTTTTCCGTCGTCTATCACAGCTGGATCGTCAGAATCGGTCAAAATCCAAGATAGAGTCTGCTCGACTTCACCGTCGGGCGTTCCATCGCTTTTCCAAGTCGCATCTAAACGCAAGCGACAGAACGGCGTTCTTTCGGGAGCCTCGACAATCATTTGATTCCAAGACTCCGGAACACCATTCGTGTCGACCTCTCCGGTGTCTTTATGTTTTGAAAAATCAATGCGGCATTCTATAGAGAGCTTCCGCTCTTCTTGGTCCTCAAGCTTCTCCTTTGGGGCCAAATGAAAATCGTGCGGTGAAACTTGCCGAAGGGAAGGTTGATCACCAAAAAGCCGGACAAGGGCCATTAGAGCTGCTGTCTTTCCGGCGGCATTTGGACCTACGAAGCAAGAGAGAGCTTCGAGCCGTATCGTTTCGCCTTTTTGGCCAAAACAGCGAAAGCCTTTGATTGTGATTGAAGATAGCTTCATACGGATTCCAAATCGCCGCGGGGCCAGCTCCCGCAAAAAGGGGGCATTGTACGGTTATGGAGGAGCCCGAGAGAAGCGCGGCCGAAAAAAAACTGTACCTGCTTAAGCTCGCCCCCCAATGCGTTTTATCGAGTTTAAGCGGACGAGCACAAATCGCCGTCAATAATTGGGTGCGTCATTCCCGCAGGAGTTTGGCGGTCTTTGAATTGGGGGAGCGGAACTCGAATATCCCGTACAGGCCCTTCAGGAAGTCCACAATCGTCACTGTCTACCAATCAGAACCTCGATCGATACATCACGAAATGACCTCGGTTGTCGGTCAAAGCTAAAAAAGGAGAGACCTGGTGGTGCGTCTACCGATGTCCCCTTCTTATGATTGGCGAGCGTTTCCGCGGCTCAATCAGTTGTCACCTACCTCGCGAGATTGGCCATAAATCCAATCGTGCGCTTGATCAGCGATTTTAACGAGAAGCGGAAGCTCATCCCGCCCAAAGCTATCGCTTGTCTTCCAGGGCCCCTCACCTTCCCGGTAAATCCGCTGGAAGGTGACGTTATGGCGAGTACCATTCTGAGTTTCGTTCTCCCAGATAGCAGCCTTTACTCGTCCCATTCGAATCTCATGCACAGGTTTATTGGCGTTTTTCGCCATGGAAAGAAATCCCTTCTTGCGTGGAATGAAAAGGTTCCTTGGCTACGCTGCCAAGGCCAACAGACGAGAAACCTTCTCGTCAGCTTCTGTTCTGTCGCCGATCCAAGGATGGACCTGGGGCGTTAGACGAGTGAGCGCGGCAACGAGCGAAAAGATCGTGAATCGACCTTCCTCTCGTGCAATCTCAATCGCTTGCTTTGCTAGGCCTCGACTAATTCCTTCCCGAGCGAGAATCTTTAGGACTTCGTCTGAGTCGTCTCCAAGTTTTTCACGCATGGCTTTTTCCATGACGCGCATGAAGCCGTCTCTTCGCTCATCCCTTTTCTCGACAAGGGCCGAGATAATTCGCCGAACCTCGGAAAGCGAGTCCCGAACGTTCGCCGTGTGCTTTCTAGAAAACTCAGCCACTTCGACAGCGTCCCAAACGATGTGGTTCTGGCACACGGCCTGAAACCAAAACGTCTCGACACCGACTGACCTCCTTCCTACCTCTGAGTTCCAAAGAAAAAACCCAGGGGCGAAAGCCTGCCCGTCTATCTCTGTCCATCCGCCAGGATCGATGAGGAAAACGAACATGTCCTGCTCGCCGCAATAAAGGCCGGTTCCACCGTTCATGCCCCGTTGTGGAGGCGTGAAATCAGTTGCGACCTCTCTTACGACTTCGAGGAGTTCTGCGTTATGAAGTCTCGTGTAGCTCGCACCGTGTATCGAACGGATACGGCTACCCTGCGTAAGAAGCTGCCAAGGCTTCGTGGTCCTTGGAAGCGTTTCTGAAAAAATCTGCCCAGCGGTTTCCGCGGAGACTCGGTTTACGGTCTCCTTCCCCACTCCTGAAAGCTTACAGAGCTGTCCAAAGCTCCAATCGATTAGGCCAAACGTACCGTCCGAGCCTAGCTCCAGGCTAAATGTTCCGACCATTTTCGTGGGCCGGACCGTTCCGGGTAAATGCCAGCGATCCATGGAAGAGTTTCTTTCCATGTCGCAGTGCTTAAAAAGGTCGTCTATTGTTTCAAAGCACTGATCTGGCGTCCTCTTAAAAAGCTCCTGATTTGCACGAGTTAAATTCTGCACTGGAAAGTGTCCTTTACTTCTGAAGAAAACCTAAAAATGTGACCGAAGTTGCACCACCGGTCCCTCGGAATGACACGAGTTAGCTCGCGGCATGCGCGGGACCGGGTCCCTTTTTGCCGATCTGCTCGAAAACGACGATTGAAAAGAGCAGGCTCAGTAGCGATAGAGAAGAATGAGCATGCACGCCACAAAGATGCTCCAGCGAAGGAGACGGCTTTGCCGCTTTCGCCTCAGTTCTCTTTCGCCCTCAAGCCAAGTGAGAAGTGAATCGTGGTTCACGCTCGAAACCTAGCACTGAAGAAATTCAAAATGGAAGAAAGAAATAGGCAAAGTTCGTAGTCCCATTTCTGAGCGACGTCTAACTAGACGGAATCAGGAATCGTTCACGAGCCAGAGCTAAACATGGTTCGCAAACCAATGACTCAATTCTCTGAAGCACCATGCGAACGAGAGCAGATTGGGGAATAGCGATTATTCTTAAGGTGGCATCATGATTTCAAAATATAAGCTCACGATTTTGGCGGCTGGCTTGGTTTTTGGACTGTCCCAACCCGGATTTCTTAGAGCAGACTTCAATGTTGACCCCGAGCCCACAGAGGAAGGGGATACGCAAGCAGGTGAGGACACCTTCGAAGCAGAGGAGATTGACGATTACTTTGCAAGTTTCGTCCCATCGCCCGAGCCTACGATTCCCGTTTTTCCCGAGCTATCTCCTACGCCAGAGGCTACGCCATATGAATCTTCAGTGCCTCCTGAATGTGAGGAAAAAGCGGACGAGCGGTACAACGATTGTGCGAAGGTTTATATCTACACGCTCGACGACAAGTCGGAAGCCTCTTTCCAGCACATTGGGATCCTAAGCTTAGAATTCCACGTGGACAAGTTGTCGCGGCCGCTTCTATAGTGTCACCTAAATACTAGTGACTCCAGCGTAACTGGACTGGCCACAGTTAGGCCGCAAATGTAATCACACTGGCTCACCTTCGGGTGGGCCTTTCTGCGTTCGCGAGTGGACCCGATAAGCTCATGGAGCGGCGTAACCGTCGCACAGGAAGGACAGAGAAAGCGCGGATCTGGGAAGTGACGGACAGAACGGTCAGGACCTGGATTGGGGAGGCGGTTGCCGCCGCTGCTGCTGACGGTGTGACGTTCTCTGTTCCGGTCACACCACATACGTTCCGCCATTCCTATGCGATGCACATGCTGTATGCCGGTATACCGCTGAAAGTTCTGCAAAGCCTGATGGGACATAAGTCCATCAGTTCAACGGAAGTCTACACGAAGGTTTTTGCGCTGGATGTGGCTGCCCGGCACCGGGTGCAGTTTGCGATGCCGGAGTCTGATGCGGTTGCGATGCTGAAACAATTATCCTGAGAATAAATGCCTTGGCCTTTATATGGAAATGTGGAACTGAGTGGATATGCTGTTTTTGTCTGTTAAACAGAGAAGCTGGCTGTTATCCACTGAGAAGCGAACGAAACAGTCGGGAAAATCTCCCATTATCGTAGAGATCCGCATTATTAATCTCAGGAGCCTGTGTAGCGTTTATAGGAAGTAGTGTTCTGTCATGATGCCTGCAAGCGGTAACGAAAACGATTTGAATATGCCTTCAGGAACAATAGAAATCTTCGTGCGGTGTTACGTTGAAGTGGAGCGGATTATGTCAGCAATGGACAGAACAACCTAATGAACACAGAACCATGATGTGGTCTGTCCTTTTACAGCCAGTAGTGCTCGCCGCAGTCGAGCGACAGGGCGAAGCCCTCGGCTGGTTGCCCTCGCCGCTGGGCTGGCGGCCGTCTATGGCCCTGCAAACGCGCCAGAAACGCCGTCGAAGCCGTGTGCGAGACACCGCGGCCGGCCGCCGGCGTTGTGGATACCTCGCGGAAAACTTGGCCCTCACTGACAGATGAGGGGCGGACGTTGACACTTGAGGGGCCGACTCACCCGGCGCGGCGTTGACAGATGAGGGGCAGGCTCGATTTCGGCCGGCGACGTGGAGCTGGCCAGCCTCGCAAATCGGCGAAAACGCCTGATTTTACGCGAGTTTCCCACAGATGATGTGGACAAGCCTGGGGATAAGTGCCCTGCGGTATTGACACTTGAGGGGCGCGACTACTGACAGATGAGGGGCGCGATCCTTGACACTTGAGGGGCAGAGTGCTGACAGATGAGGGGCGCACCTATTGACATTTGAGGGGCTGTCCACAGGCAGAAAATCCAGCATTTGCAAGGGTTTCCGCCCGTTTTTCGGCCACCGCTAACCTGTCTTTTAACCTGCTTTTAAACCAATATTTATAAACCTTGTTTTTAACCAGGGCTGCGCCCTGTGCGCGTGACCGCGCACGCCGAAGGGGGGTGCCCCCCCTTCTCGAACCCTCCCGGTCGAGTGAGCGAGGAAGCACCAGGGAACAGCACTTATATATTCTGCTTACACACGATGCCTGAAAAAACTTCCCTTGGGGTTATCCACTTATCCACGGGGATATTTTTATAATTATTTTTTTTATAGTTTTTAGATCTTCTTTTTTAGAGCGCCTTGTAGGCCTTTATCCATGCTGGTTCTAGAGAAGGTGTTGTGACAAATTGCCCTTTCAGTGTGACAAATCACCCTCAAATGACAGTCCTGTCTGTGACAAATTGCCCTTAACCCTGTGACAAATTGCCCTCAGAAGAAGCTGTTTTTTCACAAAGTTATCCCTGCTTATTGACTCTTTTTTATTTAGTGTGACAATCTAAAAACTTGTCACACTTCACATGGATCTGTCATGGCGGAAACAGCGGTTATCAATCACAAGAAACGTAAAAATAGCCCGCGAATCGTCCAGTCAAACGACCTCACTGAGGCGGCATATAGTCTCTCCCGGGATCAAAAACGTATGCTGTATCTGTTCGTTGACCAGATCAGAAAATCTGATGGCACCCTACAGGAACATGACGGTATCTGCGAGATCCATGTTGCTAAATATGCTGAAATATTCGGATTGACCTCTGCGGAAGCCAGTAAGGATATACGGCAGGCATTGAAGAGTTTCGCGGGGAAGGAAGTGGTTTTTTATCGCCCTGAAGAGGATGCCGGCGATGAAAAAGGCTATGAATCTTTTCCTTGGTTTATCAAACGTGCGCACAGTCCATCCAGAGGGCTTTACAGTGTACATATCAACCCATATCTCATTCCCTTCTTTATCGGGTTACAGAACCGGTTTACGCAGTTTCGGCTTAGTGAAACAAAAGAAATCACCAATCCGTATGCCATGCGTTTATACGAATCCCTGTGTCAGTATCGTAAGCCGGATGGCTCAGGCATCGTCTCTCTGAAAATCGACTGGATCATAGAGCGTTACCAGCTGCCTCAAAGTTACCAGCGTATGCCTGACTTCCGCCGCCGCTTCCTGCAGGTCTGTGTTAATGAGATCAACAGCAGAACTCCAATGCGCCTCTCATACATTGAGAAAAAGAAAGGCCGCCAGACGACTCATATCGTATTTTCCTTCCGCGATATCACTTCCATGACGACAGGATAGTCTGAGGGTTATCTGTCACAGATTTGAGGGTGGTTCGTCACATTTGTTCTGACCTACTGAGGGTAATTTGTCACAGTTTTGCTGTTTCCTTCAGCCTGCATGGATTTTCTCATACTTTTTGAACTGTAATTTTTAAGGAAGCCAAATTTGAGGGCAGTTTGTCACAGTTGATTTCCTTCTCTTTCCCTTCGTCATGTGACTTGATATCGGGGGTTAGTTCGTCATCATTGATGAGGGTTGATTATCACAGTTTATTACTCTGAATTGGCTATCCGCGTGTGTACCTCTACCTGGAGTTTTTCCCACGGTGGATATTTCTTCTTGCGCTGAGCGTAAGAGCTATCTGACAGAACAGTTCTTCTTTGCTTCCTCGCCAGTTCGCTCGCTATGCTCGGTTACACGGCTGCGGCGAGCGCTAGTGATAATAAGTGACTGAGGTATGTGCTCTTCTTATCTCCTTTTGTAGTGTTGCTCTTATTTTAAACAACTTTGCGGTTTTTTGATGACTTTGCGATTTTGTTGTTGCTTTGCAGTAAATTGCAAGATTTAATAAAAAAACGCAAAGCAATGATTAAAGGATGTTCAGAATGAAACTCATGGAAACACTTAACCAGTGCATAAACGCTGGTCATGAAATGACGAAGGCTATCGCCATTGCACAGTTTAATGATGACAGCCCGGAAGCGAGGAAAATAACCCGGCGCTGGAGAATAGGTGAAGCAGCGGATTTAGTTGGGGTTTCTTCTCAGGCTATCAGAGATGCCGAGAAAGCAGGGCGACTACCGCACCCGGATATGGAAATTCGAGGACGGGTTGAGCAACGTGTTGGTTATACAATTGAACAAATTAATCATATGCGTGATGTGTTTGGTACGCGATTGCGACGTGCTGAAGACGTATTTCCACCGGTGATCGGGGTTGCTGCCCATAAAGGAGGCGTTTACAAAACCTCAGTTTCTGTTCATCTTGCTCAGGATCTGGCTCTGAAGGGGCTACGTGTTTTGCTCGTGGAAGGTAACGACCCCCAGGGAACAGCCTCAATGTATCACGGATGGGTACCAGATCTTCATATTCATGCAGAAGACACTCTCCTGCCTTTCTATCTTGGGGAAAAGGACGATGTCACTTATGCAATAAAGCCCACTTGCTGGCCGGGGCTTGACATTATTCCTTCCTGTCTGGCTCTGCACCGTATTGAAACTGAGTTAATGGGCAAATTTGATGAAGGTAAACTGCCCACCGATCCACACCTGATGCTCCGACTGGCCATTGAAACTGTTGCTCATGACTATGATGTCATAGTTATTGACAGCGCGCCTAACCTGGGTATCGGCACGATTAATGTCGTATGTGCTGGGGAAAG